>ERZ1664526.1-NODE-1-length-53412-cov-10.747606_pt1 | contig 53412 bp, 64 predicted proteins | sample MGYA00575330_ERZ1664526 | MGnify/ENA primary metagenome ERZ1664526 (study PRJEB40874, sample SAMEA4040743) | Gallus gallus | biome: gut; material: content | place: India | collected 2016-01-01 | study: EMG produced TPA metagenomics assembly of PRJEB14491 data set...
AGAGGACGATGAGAAGAACCCGGAAGAAGAGGACGATGAGAAGAACCCGGAAGAAGAGGACGATGAGAAGAACCCGGAAGAAACTCAGCCCAAGGAAAAACGGGCCAGCAAGGCCGCAAGCAAGGCGTTTGCCGAAATGCGAGTCCAGTTGAAAGGAGCCAAGAAGGAAATTCAGGAACTGAAACAGCAACTGGATGCGGCTAAGACGGCAACCCCGAATAATGAAGAACTGGAAGCTCTTCGCGAAATTGTCAAGGGGTATGCTTTCACTGCGACGGAAGAATACAAGACCCAGGTCACCAATCCGTATAACAAGGCTAACGCCAAGATTGAGGACATCGCTCGTGAGGCTGGGGTATCTGTCGACATGAACAAGCTGAATGAAGTTGCCCTCAACCTTGAGCTGGATGCTTTCGACAAGGAGGAAGCCTATGAAACTATCGGAACGGATGCTGGACTAAGTGGAGCCTCCCTCTCCCGTTTTGTTCGTATGGCCAAAGTCCGTGACGCGGCTATCGAAGCCCACAGAAATTTCCAGGCCGATGCTGACAAGTATGTTGAAGAACTGAAGGCGAGCAGGGGTAAAACCGTGGAAGGTGGCAAATACGAAGTCAACCTTGACAACTACACGCTGGAAGCCATGCAAGACCGAGCCAAGGAGCTGGGGATTACCACCAAAATTACGGAAGAGAATCTTAAACATGCTCGCCATTTAGCCCACAAAATAAATAACGGCTCCTTCATGGATGGAGCTCTTGCGGAAATCATGCAGAAGGAACTGCTGGAAGCTCGCGGACAAATTGAAGCTCTGGAAGCTAAGGTGAAGAAGCTTCGCGGTGCCCGACCCTCTGCCGGGAAGGGCAGTACGGAAGCCCCGGAAACCCCAAAAGCCGCTAAGCCTGCGAGTGTAAGCGACGTTATTCACAGTGCGTTTGACCTGCTTCATTAAGAATTATTAAATATTTCCTTGACATACAGTCGGGAATAATACAAAAAGGATGCATCCAAAGCGGTGCATCCTTTTTGCTTTCCCGCGAGCAAACCTATTTCTTATTCTTGCAGGTGCATAAATCCTGGTCCTGTCCCTGCCATGACCGCCAAAGAACCCCTCAAATTCTTCCAAGAGAATAGCGTTGCCATATTAACTACAAAACTACAAAATGGCTAATCCTACTTCTCCTAACGACATTCAGGCCCAGGAACTTAAGTTGGTTACGATGACCAACCTTCTTAATGCCACCATGTACAGCACGTTTGCTCGTACTTCTCCGTGGAACTCCCAGATGATTATGTCTGGTGAGTGGACGGACGGCGTTGGTGACTCCGGGCGTATTGCAACCTTCGGTGCTACGGACCCCCGTCCCGAATGGATGAACATCAGTCTCGATTCCACTTCTGACCAGATTCCGATTACGGTCAACAATACGGGTGCCACCACCTATTCCTACAGCCGCTTCATCACGCGCCTGGCTTCTGAAAAACTGGACGTGCTACGTATGCGCCAGTCCTGGCAGGCTCAACAGCAGGCTGAAAACATAGTTAAGCAGTTGGTGCGTGCCGTGGGTAACACCTGGTCCCGTTTCTACCGTCAGAGCTACATCAACATTGCGTCCTACAAGCTTATCCCCACGAAGGCGGGTGTCGTCGGTCTCGACATAGTGAGCAACGATATTAACTCCATGCCGGAAGTTCAGCCGGAGGCCGCGCTTAACGACAACCTGATGAACCAGGCTTGGCAGGTGCTCATCAACGAAGGTGCTGGTGAATCTGCCGCGTTCATGGACCAGGGTTCCCCCGTGTTCCTGGCTTACACTTCCAAAGATACGGTGGACTTTATCCTGCGTGAAAATCAGGTCATTCATAAGGACTGGAACTTTGCGGAAGCCGCTGAAGGCAAGGAAGCTACTCTGCTTCGTCAGCTGGGTGTGAAGTGGACTTACAAGGGCTTCACCTATATCGTGGACAACATGAACCCCCGCTACACCTTCGACGACACCAAGCCTACGGGTCAGAAGTGGGTGGAAGTTCCTCAGTACATCCCGGTCGAAACCACGGTGGGTACCCGCTACATCCCGAACCCGGCTTACCTGAACGCGCCGTATGAAGACACCATCATCTTCGTGAAGGACGTGTACAAGTCTCTGGTTCCTCGCCCTGTGTCTGCCTACGGCCAGGCTAAGTGGGACCCCGTGACCTACGCCGGGGAACTCACCTGGGTGAACAACAAGGACAACGATTCCAACTACATGGGTACTCAGGGCCTGTTCGTGGCTACGCTGTCTTCGGCCCCGATGCCTGTCTTCCCGCGTCACGGTGTTGTCATTCGTCACATCCGCACGACTTCAGGTCGTGACCTGGTAGACGCGAATGGCCAGCCCATTGGTTCCCTGGTCAGCACTCCGTCCGCTGTTGCTGGTCTGTAATATAAACCCTTAACTCAGTAACCGGGGCGGGTGGGACATTCCTGCCCGCCCCAATTTTATTCTCACAATGAAGATTGCATACGACCCTGAAAAATTTGGTGAACTTAAACCCGGTGATGACGTACAGGTCATGGGTGTCGGTATAGTTTCCGATGACGGTAAGTCCATCGAAATCGTCTCTATCGAAGACCAGGAACTGGATGAAGAGAGTGACGAGGACGAGAAGGATGACGAGGAATCCCCCAAGGACGAAACTCAGGAAGAAACTGATGAAGAGCTGGAAGAAGGTGCTGACCTTGACGCAATCATTGCTTCCGGTTTCGGCGCGTAACCACTAACACTAATTCATATGGCTTCAATTACTTTCCCCACGGCATTCCCGGTAACTTTGAATTCCGGGGAAGAATATACCACGGTAATCGCGGATAAGAGCGACTACATTCTTACGTTCACTTTGGACCGGGGTACTGGTTCCATCCTGATTCAGAACTCATCTACACTGGTAGATGGAACGGACGTGTTTAACCGCCCCCTGCTTCTGAAACAGTTGGATTCAGCCAGTGAACCGAACATTAAAGCTACGGCTACTTTGGCCGAAGCGGTTATCACTCTTTCCGTAGTTAAAGCACCTGCTTCTGAATACGGAACTGTTTCATGCACTCCTGGTGTTAAACATCAAGTGAGCCTTTCCGTAGATTCAGCCAAACCGGAAAGTTCTTCCGCGGTTATTTACTTCGGAGATTCTCTGGATGCCGCGGTTTCCTCTGTTTACGTGCATGACGGAGACATCATTATCCCTCCTGAAGACAATGCAGTCGTTCCTCTTAACAGGGGAATTTTGCTTACCCCCCTTGTCGAACAAACTAAAGCTCAAGCTTAACCCTTAACAATTTTAAATTATGCCTGCAACCAATCTTCCCATTCCCGCAGAAAACGCCGCTATCAACCGCGGCGAATTGTACCAGCTTACGGGCCTCACCGCAAGCACCCGGTACCAGTTTGTAATCAGTGCTACTAAAAACCCTTCTGTCACAATCGCAAAAGAAGAAGCCCTGACCACTATTCAGGCACAGGGCAATTTTAACGGAACCCCGTTTTATTTCACCACGGACGCTGGACAAACCTCAGCCTATTTGCTGGTGAACGCGCTGGAAGGAGCTGTTATTACGTTGAACATGAAGGCCGACCCCATCCCGTCTCCTTCTTCCGTCACGCTTCCTGCTACGCTGGACCCCGACAAGTGGTACGTGGTGACGGGTTTGACCAACGGTGCCCTCTATGAACTGGCCGTAAGTTCCGATGCCCCGGTAACTGTGTTTTCCAAAACCGGAACCGCCCTGACGACTGCGGTGGAAAATCCCCCGCTTATGACTCAGGCGGGCTCTATCCAGTTCCAGACGACGGGAACTTCCGCGTGGCTGTATGTGGACGGGGCTTTCCCGGCCAACGTCAGCCTGAAACCCTTCACTGGCGTGGTGGGCTCTGTGCCTCCCCAAGTTACTCAACTTAATTCGACCACTCTTACTGTAGCTCTTCAGGGCCCCGCTCCTGCCGGGTATTATTTCCTGGACGTTGTTACGGAAGCCGGGTCTAATGCTAATCCCGATGGAACCCTTACCACGAATGTAACTCCGACTTACCAAGCCTGGACGGGGTTGAAATCCGGGGCTATGCTGGAACCTTTGACTCCCACCAACAGCAAAGTAACTGCGACGGATATTCAAGGACGCATGATGTTCAGTTCGGGGGCCGTTCTGGGTAGTGGCCAGAGCACGACGCTTGTTACTCTGACCATACCAACCGGAGGTACTCCGCAGGAATTTAGCGGGACTGCCGTGGTTACTTTTGCCGGGAACATTTCTTAGCACCCAATCCATTTAACCTTGACACACATGGACCCATTGACTATGCTCAATGGGTCCGAACTTTTGAATTTCTTTTATGGATATTAACGACTATATAAACGGGACTCCTATTGAGCCGGGGGTTACGTACAAACTGGGGAATGCGGATGCCAATTCCGCGTGGACCCTGGTTTCTGACCGCCCGTGCCTCTTTAAGCTGTCAGCCACGGCACCCACGGATTCCGCGTGGTCCAATGTCACGGAGGAACAATATATCATTAACGGAGACGTTTCCAATCAGGTTATTGAAATCACGTCTCCCAATGGCAAGTATTTTGTCGTAGCCACCCATGACCAGGATTCCGCGGCTACCGTGGAATCCGCGTATGCTACGGTGTCTCTTAAGCCGTTGGGTTTCAATGTAGAGGACTCATATGAAACAACTCCGTTGAGTGGGGACGGCCCGGTAACTGAAGGCTTTTATAAGATTTCCAACCTTGAATCCGGCAAGCTTTATTCCTTCAACGTAACCCTGGACGCGGGTGGCCTTAAGGCTACCAACCCCTCGCCGGAGTATGCCTTCTCCCTGTTCAGCGTAGATGGAAGCAACAATCCCAAGGCACTTCTGGCCGCAGGGATTACGGAATGCCAGCTGGTGTTTGTAGCCACGGAATCCACGGCAGTGCTGAACCTGTCCTCCACGCTTCCCGACAGCGAGTTTTTTGTCTGCATCCGAAATTTTAGTTTAGGCTCCGATGGTTCCGGGTTCGACCCTTCTTCTGACCAGAGTATCACCGGAGCCTGGACCTTTTCCAATATTACCGTACCTACTCCCTCGAACCAGGGACAAGCGGCTAACAAGGGTTACGTGGATGGTACTATTAGCACACTTGCTGTTCTGAAACAAGGTAATGAAACTATTGCAGGGATTAAGACTTTTTCTTCGCCGCCTGTAGTTCCCAGTCCGACTGCGAATAATCAGGCCGCGCCGAAAAGCTATGTCGATTCCGCAGTAGATTCTGTTCACGAGTTTGACCCCGCAGAAGCCCAAAACATTACCGGGTCTTGGGGCTTTTCAAACGGATTGACCAGAACCACAAAAGCATCCCCTACAAATACAGACATCATGAATAAGGAAATGAGTGATGCTGTATATGTACCTAAAACGGGGGATTCTACTGTAGAGGGCACTAAAACCTTTTCCGGTTCAATTACCTTAGCCAATGAGGCTCCACTTGTTTTAGGGACAGGAACGGAAGCCGTAAAAATTTCGGGGTCAGGAACCGGGTCTGCTGTTATTGAAGGAGGCAACGATGCAACTTTGGATGTAGCTGTTCCCGTATCGTTGCAAGAACCTACAGAGGTAGTGCAGATTAAAACAGACGTATCAGGAGTAACGACCGACAAGACAATCATCAGATTTTATCAGGCCGCCACCCGCTTATTTCAAATGTATCAGTATAAATCTACAGGTACTATAGGTTTTCAACCAAGTGATGTAGGGACTGGTATATCTGTAAATGCTCAAGGAACGTGTGCTATGGAGTCTTCAGGTATCATTAGAGGCCCCGCCAGCTTTGAGTCAGGAGTTACCTGTAGTCAATCTCTTACAGTAGCTCAAATTGCTACCTTTAATGGTTCGGTAGCGTTAGGCAACTCAGCCAAGATTTCGGGTTCTGTACTTGAAGAATCAGATATTACTGATACAACATATATTCCTGTAGGCAACTCTAACCAGAGATATATCAAGTATAAGGAACTGACTAAAGCAGATTACGATGCATTAGAAACGAAGAGCAATTCAACTATTTACTTTTTAACCGACCAGACTATGTGGGCTATCGGCACCAAGGAATTGGTGACTTCTGATATGCCTTCTTAGTGGCGGGGGGGGAGGAATACCCCCCCCCGTCTTTGTTACAACAAATAAAAATTTGGACCTCGTGTCCATAACCAACAACGAAGAAGACATTATGTATATAAAATTTATCAACCTTACGGCACAATCTACTAACGAAACAGATATTGCCACCCTACCAGCCGAAGCTCCTTCTGGATGGTATGAAGTAGAAATTCCTGGGGGAGTTGCTTCCTATGCGTACAACGTTCAAGCGCATAATCAAGGTTCCGGTGCTTATCAAGATTCCTTTCTTTCGCTTCTTTATCAAGCAAATCCCTGCCTTCTTTTGTCAGGTGCAAGTTTGAGTGTTTTGTCTTTGAACTATGACTCCGAAACCAACTCTGCTATGTGGTCCGTGCCGAACGGAACTACCTTGGTTCAAATGAGATGCTTCTTCAAGCATGTTCAAGGAACAGAAACGCCTTTGGTTTCCTTGATGGGACTTAATGTTTTTACTCAGGGAAGCTATGTGAAAACCATTATAGTTCGTCAATTAGCTTAGTTTTATGAACTCTTTCATATCTATTGTTTATCCTATTCTTGGCGATTTTACCATAGCAACCATTCGCTTGTTAGGAAAAGACAATTCTGGCAATGTGCTGTCTTCTTCCTGGGAGCTGTCGGATTTGTCGGAAAGTCAAAGAGAAGCTTATAATGCTCTGGTGGATGCTATTAAATCAGAACAGGAGCTTTGGACTGTCAGTCAAGGATGGATTTATCCCAGGTATAAAGACGGAACATTGACCGAATTAACGCTAAAATTAGAAGCCGTTTCTGATTCAGGAAACCGTTTCCTTCTGCCGGACAGGACTACTTCGGACCCTGCCTATCTTAATTTGTACTCTTCATTTATAGCCTCATGACCTTAAAGGAATTGCTTGAACTACTCACAAACCGCCGAAAATGAAAAAAGGTAAAGGTAAAGGAAAAGGTAAAGGGTGCGGTAAATAACGCACGTCAACCCCGGAGGGCATCCCCTCCGGGGTTTTTGTCATACTAAAATAAACATATTGACAAAAGTAAAAATTCCTGTATGTTGAGGGACATGGATAACAACTCATCCACAAAAAACATCGTAGTAGTTCAAGACATGACCAATGGTCTTGGACATGTTATTGAAAGTGAAACCAGCGGAAGAGAGGGCGTGAAGAAGTACGTTTCTGTCGAGTTCCCCACGGCCCCTCGTCCAGTGCCTTTGCCTTACCTGACCTGGGATGAAGCGGAGATAGGTGCTTTCCGTATCGTTCAGCTCCACGACCCGTCACTGGTTCCTGACCGGGAACCTTCGGAGTCGGAATCACAAATTAAGAAAGAAGTGGAATTGACCATTAAATGTGCTAAGAAACGATTGAACGAACAAAACTAAAATGGAAAAGCAAGATAGATTCTTCCAGAGAGGAGACGGGGTGCGGTTCATCAACCGAGGCAGACCTCTCCCCAAACAGTTTAAGTATGATAAAACGTATATAGTAACTCGAAATGAAACGGAAACTGGGCTAGTAGCTATTGAGGGTTTAGACTTCTCAAGTTTCATGTTGGAATTGGTTTCACCCGTTGAAAAGAACTTTCCTTTCGGATTTCAGGAAGCAGTAAAATACATGATGGAAGGACATATTCTGGAAAGATTGTCCCCTATACATAATGCTAGATTTCGGGTACGAATGATTGATGGGCACATTCAAAGCAGGCATAATGAATCTACTGACGACAGGGACTGGTGCTCTTGTGCGCTCGATGACGAAGATGTTATGTCCAGGTGGAAAATTGTTGACTAATTAACTAATTAACTAATTGAAACACAATGAAGAGAGAAGATTGTAAACCGAACAAGATTGTCATGTTGAAAGGAGTCATTGACCATGATGATAAAACTACAGTACGTCCTATTAAAGTGAACTTCATTCACCCTGATGAGGACGAACCGCATTATGCGTGGTTCGACCCGGACCAGTTGCTCGAAGTTAAGGAACCCACAATTAGCCGGACAAGAAAGTTCTGCAAGGGGGATAAGGTACGGTACGTTTCCAGTGGACGTATGGATTATATTAAGGTACCAAAAGCAGATGAAGAGTATGTAGTCACTGTCTCTGAGTTGGATGGCTGGGTTAATATAAAGAACGACCAGTATGACAACTGCGTTAAATGGCATGACCTGGAACTCGTGGAACCCGTGGATTCCGTGGGTGAAAGGAACCCCTATGAAATCGGGGACTATGAAGGTGCTTATTTCCGCATCCAGCGTGATGGACGATATATCCATGAAATCTGGTATAGTTCAAACCTGGGCAGTCCCTATACTAAAGCGGAAGCCCGCCAGATAGCGCAGGAACTCTGTGATGAATTAAACCGTAAGTACAACCCCTCAAACAATTAAACCGTAAGTACAACCCCTCCAACAATTAAACCCAACAAGATATGCCAATACTCAATCTTACAGTCAGCCAGTATATTGTCGTTGCCCTTCTCATTACCCTGTGGGCTTTCATTGCCCGTTGGGTTATGGTCGGGGTGAATAACTGTAAAACGGAAGAAGTGAAAAAACTTTGGAAGAAAGCCGGAATAGAAACCAACTCCTTCCGAACCCGTGGAAGCCAATACACTCTGTACGAGAAGGGTGCTATGGAACAAATGCATGATACTCTGCTCAACAGGTCTATGCACATTATCTATGGAGCCTGCATCTTCTTCATTATGGTGGTCACGGCAGAAAGCATTTACTTCTTCATGACCCCAACTACTGTTGCTGTTTACTTCGCAGGGCTGGCAGTATGGCTCGCAGGAACTTTCTTCTGGTCTATCTTAGCTGCCCAGTTTACTTACTACATCACCCTACTGTGTGAAAAGCGCAGGCTGACAAATAATAAGCTTGACGAATAAAACTCCTATTACATAATAACCGCATGTCACCGACACCAATCAAAGAGACGCTTAATTGTCCAGTGTGCGGCTCGCCCTTGTACCTATCTGACGACCTGTTTACGAAGGACCATCTGGGGTATTGTTGCTATCAAGACCGTTGGGTCTATTACTACGAATGCCCCGACTGTCCTCTGGCAACCGAATATGGAGATACGAAAGAAGAAGCTTGGGAGAAAGCTAAACAACTTATAGACATGTGTCTTGAAAAATTTAACAGGAAGGAGGGTTCCAATGGCAATGCTTAGATGTCCTGTATGTAACACTCCCCTAAAAGAATTCGAGGATTCCGCATACGAACTTAGTTCTGTAGGCTGTCCCCGGTGCGAATGGACTACGTTTAAAGCGTACCCGGAAGAAGCGTGGAAGGCCGCTGAAAAATTTATCAACGAGTTCCCGCCCGCTATGCGGGTGCATCCAGGAGATAAGATTATCTACTTTGATAACCGGTATCATAGGGTAGGAGGAACCGTTATGGGGAAAGACCCGGTTACCATGCGAATCATACTCGAAGACGGAAGCACTACAGCTGACATGGTGTACAAATGGCCCTGGCAACTGAACTAGAAAGGAGAAAGGAGAATAGTGAAAACGTTTAAATGTCCCGTGTGCGGAGGCACCTTCGAACTGCAATCCGATTTGGCCTTCTACGATTACCATGAAGCAACCTACGAACAGGTGCATTACTATGTCTGCGACACCTGTGCCCTCACTTCGGACTGGCAGTATATCGAAGATGAGGCGAGGAAAAAGCTGGAATCCCTCATCCGCAGGTTTCCCCCTATCATGAGGGTCTGGCCCGGGGATGTAGTTTCATGGGGAATCCATCCCGTTACAGTTCTGGATAAAGATGTCTCGTGTGGAGAACTACTGATACTGGATTCTTATGGAAATAAACATCTTCTCGAACAACACGTCATTGATAAATGGCCATGGGAACTTGAACAGGAAAAGGAAGAGAGAAACTGCCATAACTGCAAATATAGCGCACTGTCTTGCAGGGACCATCCCTGCAACGCATGTTCGTCACCGGAAGCACCTGAGTGTTATAAGTATTGGGAAGCTGAACCAGAAGAAAACTAATGCTATTCGACATCATATATTTGTTCGTCATATTGGCCACCATCGCTGTCTTTGGGTATTACTATTACCTGGCAGGCAAGGTGCAAGGAGTTCTTATGGCCCTCGAAATTTATCTGACGCACAACGACGAAAAGGAAAATGAAACTGACACCTGAACAGAAAGCTTTTTTTGAGTACGGCGGAGCATGGGGACAGGTTGTTTTAACTCACAAGGGTATCAGGTCGACCGTTAAAGCGTTGCCCGGGAAAACTCGCCAAAAACTTTTAAGGCAAGCCAGAAACGAGACTCATCAACATGAGCTTGTGCTTAACGCTTGGCAGAAACGAGCCGTATGCCGGGCGTGGGTGCATCCTATGCAAAGGAGATGCTCTAATTGTAAGTATGAAATGTCACAGTACAAATGGTGTACGGCGTGCGCCAATGAAGGATTGCCTATTTACTGGGAGCCGAGAAAGGAGGAAGATGATGAAACTAACGCCTGAACAACAGGCCTTTTACCGATACGGGTTTGTCAAAGCCTGTTTATGTCTTAAAATTCAAGAGGCTCGTGATTATGCGCGACACACCTACGGGACGACCTACGCTAAATTAACCCCGAAGGAACGGGCTGATTGCCGAAAGCAATTTCAAATTGAATTTCTTATTGACCTGGTTCGAGACCGGAGAGCTACGTGCCGGGCGTGGGTGCCGCCGCGACAACGTGGTTGCTTTTCCTGTAAGTATGACGGAGCCTATTGCAAGCTTTGCGCACTCTGTCATGGTGCAGGTTGGTATATTAGTTGGCAACCAAAAAGGAGAGGGAACTCCCTAGATAAGAAGGGTAACTCCCTAGATAAGAGGAAATGACAAACTCTCCTAAATAATATTCTTGACAAAACAACCTGGGGTACTACAATACCCCCAAACTCCAATCAACTTTGATGATGTCAGACCCTATCGTACCGTCCTGCGCTCACTGCCACTACAGCGACCTGTCTTCGGAGGCGTTTCCGTGTTCAGCGTGTGACAAAGACTATAGCCAATTCACGGCTAAGTCTATTTGCTGTAACTGCGTACTAGCAAGCGTGTCATTCTGCTCGCCTGATTGTTTCACCTGCAATTCAGCCTGGGCAGAGATTAAGAACAACAGAAAGAAATAACCACCTCATGTCTCAAACTAAACTTACAGACTCCTGTGACCATTGTGTCTATAGCGAATTGAGTCCGGATGTATATCCCTGCTCAAAATGTTCGTCCCAGCGGAACCATTACACTCCTGACCCCATATGTCAGAACTGTGAACATGCGGACACCCCTAGGACAGAATATCCTTGTCAAACCTGCCGTGACGAATCTGGTAGGAGACATTACGTAGAATCCACGGAATCCACGGAATCCGTATCTCCGTGCCAGTCCTGCCCGCACGCGGAGACCCCTCTGCTCCAACAGCCTTGCGCGGATTGCAGTCACAATGGGCTTAGTGCTGGCATTCAAAGGAACAACGAAGCAGAGTACCAGAGGTTTGTGGAGGAAATGAATGCACGTCCGTCCCCCTGTATCTGCGGGGAGAATCCTGAATATGTAGAAGACACCATCTACCCTGGAGAAGTTCACCGCTATGTGGTCTGCGACGGATGCAAACCTGTCCCCCACTCCCTGTCAGTTCATGGCGGCGATAGCCGGGAGGAAACCATTGGACGATGGAATGCTTTTATCTTCAATCTTAAAAACAATAAATAATCATGTATACGGCAAACATACCGCTCTACCATAATCAGGTCCGACAAATGCGCAAACTCCTTCAGGATTGCTTTGGCATATCTTGGGAAGAACTTGCGCTCATGACTGATAATGAAGTCGAAGAAAATCTGTCCTCCCTGGGGTACACCCTTGTACGGACTGCATCCGTGGGTGATGACACTCTGTACGTTGTCCCCAAGGACCTGCTTGAAAATGCTTTCGTTCTAAATCGATGACTATGTTTCTAATCGGCGTGGCCGCGGCTCTCGTCCTATGCTACATTATCGAGAATACTGAACCACCCTCTTTTGCATGAAGAACCAAGGAAAACTCATTCAGCACCCGGGGCTCAAGTACCCACGGAAACCGCGGAACAGTACCCCTGCGGTAAAGAAGGTACCCTATGGCTACCTATCCACCCTGGAAATCGCGGAAGCCGTGGGTAGAACTCCCACCTGCGTTCTTACTACTCTGGAACGCCGCAAGGTGCCAAAGGTACGTTCCGGCAGGGCGGTTTACTGGGATGGAGACATGGCACGGGAATATATTAAAACACTTAATTCTGACGTGTACGAAGGAGTTCCTAACGGATATACTGATGTGGAAGGAGCTCTGGAAATTACTGGTTTTAAGAATGGAGCGACCCTCTCCACCATGTTTAAGCGCGGGCAGGTCCGGCGTGTCCGGTACCGTGATGACATGGGTGCCGGGAGAAAGTCGCGATTCGCGTATAATATTCTTGACCTGGAACGGCATATGGGCTTAACTGATGTCACCGAAGATGACGACGAATAATAACCATCAAATGGCAAAAGTCAGCAATCAGGAGGCATTACTGACAATTCTGTCCTGGGTGGATTTATTCGACCCTGACATGAGCCTGACCCGACTCCGCATCCTGCTTGCTCTTCACGGCGCGGGCGGCACCTCCACGCTGACGGTCAAGGTTTTGTCTCGCTACCTGTCTCTTTCCACTTCCAACCTTAACTATAATCTCAAGAAACTGATGGAGGATGGATGGGTGGAGATTGCGGTGGACAGCGAACCTACTCTCTATCAACTGACAAGACGTGGCAGAACCTTCTGCCGCGACATATTCAAACCCCGAAAGTACATCAACAAATGACTCACGAAGAAATTGAAAAGGTAGCTGAACAGCTATACACCCTGACAGAATCCCGTACTGCATGGTCTGAACTCGACACCGCGGGTCAATACCCGTACGTCAAACTGGCAATAAACCTGGGAGAGAAGAAACCGGAAATCCTCGCTGAACTGGTATCTAATTACTGTGTTGATTTCGGAATGCCCAGCAAGTACAAGGCGGTTGTTGCTGGGATTATTTCCGGGATTCTTACTGCGGTCCTGGCCCTGACGGGCTTTTCCGTAACAGGCTGTTCCTCTGTCGAGGTGACAGAGGGCGAAGCCGTTCTGTGCAAAGACGGTTCCTGCCTAGTCTTGACTCCCGGACATATCTCCTATTCCCAGGCCCAGCCCGAAACGGACGTTCCTCCGGTTGTCCAGGTAAAACCCAACAAGAAGTGACATGACCGACAACGAGGTTCAATACTCCGAGCTACCCTCTGCCCCGGACCTCTTTAATCATCCGGTACCCACGGTTCCCGTGGGTACCGAATTGTTTAATGACACGCCTCCGTTCGATTCCCTTCCTGACCCCATTGCCCCGGTTTATGGTGATAGTGACGTGGGAGTACAGATATCGCGTCCTTACAATGACGACCCGTTGTTTCGGAATTACCCGGAAAACATGTTCGCCATTGTTTATGACCCTGAGTCTATTAACGGCCCCCATGTAAAATATGTGGCCGGAGTTATTATTGAGGGCAACAATGTTATCCAAATCGGAGGGACTCCGGGGTCTCTGCAAAACGTAATGAGCAACGAGCATGCTCCTTTGGATGACGATATTACCTGGTATTTGAATGTACAGAGTGACAGGTCTGCTTCTACAGTCAGCAGTACAAAGGACCCGCTGGCAGACTTTTGGATTCCGCTGGCCAAGATAACCAAAGGGCGCAACGGTTATATTCAACAGTTGCACCGGGGGGCTGTCTTTCTTTCTACATCCGCTTATGGTTTTGAAGTTCAGTTGGAGTTCAATGAACAAGGGGCCCGGACGGGGATTAAAGTGCGTCCTGGTATCGTCATGTTGAATGGGAAGTCTCTGGGGAAATTCCCTGAAACCCTTCAGGATGAGCCCTGGTATTACTCTGCCTTTACTCAGGATGGTCCGGTATATTTAAGACTTACCCTGGACGACCATAGTAAGGTAACGGGTTCTGCTATTGAATTTGAGTTAGCGACCCCTAAAATATACAATCTAGTTATAGCCGCTGAGCAAAAAGAGGACCCTCCATTTACCTACTCTTTTTTATTAGCCGATATTAAAGAAAAACAAGTCACCCAGTATTTGCTGGGTACAGTCCAGTTACCTGTAGGTGGTGGCACTTTCTTCCCATATGGTGCTATCGATGAATAATAAAAAATATGGTGCTATCGATGAATAATAAAAATCTTCCTTGCTATGTCTGTCAGGAAGGAGTTTATGAAAATATTCTTATTAACCTGAAATATACATTCCCTGACGGTACGGTATTAGAATATTCAGAGATTCCTGCTCAACGTTGTAACAAATGTGGAGATGTCAATTTCTCTTACAAATCCATTTTAGATATGCAAAATATAAAACAACATCATGGTTAGGGTTTATTTATTTACCTATGCAGAAGATGCAAACCCTGCGTTAGCCTGCGTTCGCTGTCTTCGAAATACGTTGCCTGAAGCTTGGATTACTGTTGTAGATGATGCTTCTGCTCCTTGTTCTTCCAATTTTATAAGACAATGTTTTCAGTTGGGAGTTTCTTCTTACGTGCAAAGCACATTTCCTCGAAATGGAAACTTGAAAGGAGATATATGTATTAAAGGCATTCTGTCCACGTTGGTTCAAAATTCAAACGAAGATGACGTTATCATAAAGATTGACTCTGATACTTTGTTACTGTCTCCTGCTCCTATAGAACGAATGCGGAATTTGGGGGCAGATGGCTTCGGAGCCAGTTCTTTATTCCGGCCTTTCGCGGGCTTATGCTATGGCTTTACGCAAAAAGCATTAAAACTTTTACATGAAAAAATATATCTATTACCGTCTTCCTCTACGATAGAAGAAGATTTATGGATTGGAAAGTTGATTTTTTTACAAAAGTTAAATATGGTTATAGACAGGCCATGGACTCCCGTACATACTCAAGGACGGTGGACTGCCTATAACTGGCCATATTCTCCTGTCTTAGAACTATATCGCTCTTTGGACGTAGTAACGTTTGGAACTTTTGAAGGAATCCCCTCTGTAGATAAAAACCATGTGGCAAACAAAATGAACGCTTTAATAGACTTGGTATATGGACCTGGCAATAATACCTGCAAAGCATTATAGTTCAGAAGTCCCTTATAAAAATTTTCGGGCTCTATGGGGGGGAGCCTCTTTTTTTACATTCCGTGAGGTATTCAGTAAAAGAAGGTGTACCCTGTGTAGTTTCTACGGACAGCGAAATTATTAAAGGTTTATGTCGTCGAAATAATATCCCTTACCTCCATGAAGAAGTAGATGATTCTAATATCCTGAATTGTGTAACTCAATTACTTAAAAAAGAAAAAGTGGATAAGTGGGTTCTTTTACAACCTACAAGCCCGATACGCCCCCCTCTCTGCTTAAGAAGTTATTGAGTAAGAATAATGAAAATATTATGACGGTTCAAAAAATATATCTCCATGGTAAACTGGGAAGCCGTTTTATACATAAAGCTCGAAGGCAGGAATCCTCTGAAATCTTATATCAATTCAATGGAAGTATTTTAATAGGGAGTTATGACATGGTAATGAAGGAACAGACCCTATTCAAAAACCCTTTAATGGTAGAACAGAGGGGACTATATAACTACCAAATAGACCATCCTGAAGATTTTGAACACCTGGAAAGATATGGAAATTTGCATTGTAGGAAATAAAAAGCCCAGTCAGGATTTTACTCAAGAAATAGATTCCGCAGACCGGGTTGTTCGAGTCAGTAAAATGGATTATCTAGATACTGGGTTGATAGGTTCTCGAACTGATGAACTGTATCTGGAACCAAACATGGTGTGGCATTCTTATTCGCCAGAGGTTAGAAAATTATCTCTACTGTCACAAATACCTTTAATTCATATTAGAGAATCCTGGTGGAACCAGGTAGGAGAACACCTGCTTAAACAAAAGTGGATTAACAAGGACAGGGTTAAAATAATTCCTAAAAGCAGGGAATTGGTTATGCCGGGATGCACTACATTGGCAATAGCTGTATATGATATTTCATTAAGATTCCCCGAAGCCAAGTTACTTTTAACTGGGGCAGACATAGGGGAAGAAAGAAGAAAAATATTTTGGATTCATGTTTCCGGTGGAGAGGTGGAATTTTTGAATAGACTTATTTCAGAAGGAAAACTGAAGGTGTTGGAATAATGACACGGAAAACGCTTGATAAATTTTTATGACCAGTAATAATAACCCCATGTCCGAAACACAACCTAACCATGAGTTTGATGATTTTGTTTTCATCATCCTTGCGTACAACGCTACGCTTGACTGGCCGGAACGAGAGTCCCTGCTTGTCCACTACTCCGTCAACTACCTGCTCAACCACGGAATCCCCGGAACCCGTATTACCGTGTTGGCCAATGACCTGTCGGTATGTTCCTGGGCAAACCAGCAGGGATTGAAGTTTATCCAGCTTAAAGCCACGGACAAGGAAACTGTTATGGAAGCCATATCCTCTACAATGCAGGAGAATCCTGGGAGGAATGTTGCATGCCTCAATACTGTATTCCCTGTACGCGAATCCGACCTCCTGTCCCTAATATGTAGTCAAACCCGAACGGAAAAGGATAAACTCTTTATCTCTGCCCACATGGGTGCCAAGTATGAGAAGGACGACAGGACAACATCCTGGGACACTACTCTGAACGGAAGTATCATAGGCTTTCGTCATGACTCTGATATTAAAGCTCTCTTTCATCCTAAGAACATTTACCCCGTACTTCATACTGCTGAATGCGGGAATTATAACATCTGCTACAGATACCAGTATATGAAGGAACCCCTGGAAGCCGCGGTTGCCGTGGGTTACAAGATGTCCGCATGGTCTGCCCCCTGTCCGTCAGAATATCCGCGCCGGGTGGAAATAAAGCTGGACAACGGAATGGATGCCCGCTAACCTGAAGCCCATGAACAACTCCAACATATACTTTGACGGGGCTCTGGGAAGGTTCATTAGGAAGGAAATCTATGACCTGGTTAGCATTGACAGCAACCTAACAGCCCAGCATGGCCTGGCCTGCGGGGAATTGACCGTGGGGGCAGGATTTAATAATCGCCTGAAGCTGTACATTTCCCATGCCTCCGGCCTGGATTTAAGCACGTCCCAAAGCGTTTCCTTTGATATGGTGACAAAGGTGGCTCCTTATAACCAGGGCAACCTGCCCGTATATACTGTAGTCGATACGACTGGCGCGTACATATCTAAGCCCGCAGGGACTTCCGATGTATGTCTTTTCTCTACAAACGTTATTGAGTTTGACCCTGAGAAATATCCAAGAGGCACCTATTGGATGGAAATTTCTCTCATCTGTACAGGGCGTGTATGGTGCAACACATTTCCTCTTCTTTTCCACATCATTTAACCGACATGAAATTAGAACTCAACAGAATACTCCGGCTCTACCCGCTCCTTAAAATCCTCCACTATCAAACAGGAGAAGGGTTCCATCACGAGAAATACGACGATGCCCTCGACAATCTGGGGGAGATAGCCGACAAGTTTATCGAAACTTACATGGGGCTGAATGGACGGGACTGGGTTGCGGGCTCTTCGCCTATGCCCATGCTCGTGACAGGCACGCGCCCCTGTGTTGCGCAATACCGCATGGAAATCGTCGAGACGCTTGTACCCTACCTCTATCAGCTGGCCAAGGGGCAGAAAGCTCTGAACAAACTGGCAGAAGACTTTGACGAAGCCGCCCACGGAATCCTTGGTCTCCTTGAAAACTACAGCAACCATTAAATCATCCAAACATATTATGCCATGCAACGTACAACGAGGAGAATTTTATATCGCCAATGATGGGCCGGAAAGCACTTCTGAAATCATAGCAAACGTACTTCCCAGAATGGACGGGATTCTGTCACGGTCCCGGTCCATGACCTGGGGCATGATTAGCTACACTCTGTCCCACCTGAACAATCCGTTCGGCATTGCTCTGGAACATATGCGGGTAGGTTATGCGGCCCGTACCGCAAGCCTGCCGAACGCTATGGGGGTGGTTGACGTATCTCACTGGATTATCATGGAGAAGGTCCCTATCTCTTTTGAGGACTTCCGCTGTGTCTTCAAAATTCTGGAACCCACGGATTCCCCGGATGAGCGGAAGGATTATCTCCTTCATAGTAAGTGGTTTACGCCCACTAAGGAAATCAAACTGAGCAACGATATGATTATCCGGTTCCACTGGGAACTGGGCTTTCCTGAAAACGAACGAATCAACCCGCTGGAAGACAGCACAGAAGATGATGACACAGAAAACTAAAATCAAAAAAATTCAACAGCTGGTAGGCGTAACTGCTGACGGCATTATTGGACCGAAGACCATTGATGCAATCCTCGAGAAGTTGACCCCGGAATCCGTGGGTACCGGGGAATCCGGGGATTCCCATGAAATCCGTAACCGGATGGCCGCTAAAATCCTGAACATGGAGGACTATAAAATTACGGGGCCAGAATCCCTGCGGGTTACGCGCCTCCCCTCCGGTGATGGAGGCGGCACTTGGGAAATCGCAGGTATCTGCGACGGGATTGAACCGGAAGTGTTTAACCGGATTAAATCCCTGCTGGACAAGGGACTGCGGGAAGAAGCATGGGAGGACTGCCTCAGCTATGTACTTGAGAATACGGCCGTCATTGCAAGCTATTTTCCGAATTATGGTTTCGGCTACGAATTCATGGTGCGCGACCTGGCCTTCAACATGGGCAATGCTGGGGCTATCAAGGTTATCCAGGGCATGGCCAACCGTGAGGGCACTGACGAGATTGCAGTGGATGGGAAGTGGGGCATTAAAACGCAGACGGCCCTACTGGCACTGACCTCAACCCTGCCCGAAGACTACGTGGTTAATGCTCTGGACAGAGCGGCCCGGGCTCGTTATCAAAGTATTGTGGATGCCAATCCCGCCAAGGAAAAATTCCTCAAGGGGTGGCTCAACAGATGCGATGACCGTCTGGCTTTTGCTAATACTCTTGTGTCAAGCAAATAATTCTTTACACAGAGAAACGAGTTTAGTATCATGGCGGCAGGATTAACACCGCCGCCATGTTTTTATTTGCTTTACTAGGCGTGGATGCTGGTGTCTGGACAATGTTCCTGACCCGCATTGTGGAGGAAATGAGCCCCGCGTACCTGGTGTTCGTGGGGCTCATTTTCGTGGCGGCTAAACTAGGGTACAAATATCTCAGCAAAAAAATTGATTTTACCTTGGATAAGGAAAAGTCATTTTTGGTCTTGCTTCAAGAAGCTCTACATGTTATCACCGAACTGGATGAAACTCTCGACCAACTGCATGGGAAAGTTGACACCCTCCGAAGCGACCATGAAGAGCTACTGGAACTACTCAGACAACAAAACATGACCAATGAAATTCCTGTCAAAACTATTTCAAAACCTCGAAAACCAAAAAACAGTCTGTGATAAACTGGTCACAGACCTGAACAGCTTAAGCAAAGAATTGAGCCAATGCAGACAACGCATTGCTGAAAGAAACCGATTCTATGCTACGCTTCCCCTTGGGTGTGAAGAGGAAATGAAACTGCCCAGGAACCAGTGGGCATATTTCTTAAAAGGGAAAGTAGGGATTAAATACGTAGGGGAAAACCTTACCAGTTCCGTTACCTATGTTAAAACGAGGGAAGAAGTTAAAATCCCCAGGATTATTGACAGCGAACGCTCACACAAACTTCGTGTCATAAACGGATATATTATTGACAGAAGAACCAACCGAAAGTATTCTGCGGGTGAGTCAATAGACTTTCAGCGGGGGGAACCTATACGCTTAACCATAAACGGATATGTGTGGATGGCCTGGACACCTCCGCTTCCGGGTTCAACACTTCCATTTTATCACTCAAATCATGCCTCTAATTCCTAATACAGGAGCATCAAACCCACAACCTCCGATAATACCGATAGGGACCACGGACAGTTCATGGCGTAACGGGCATAGCCCGGACCGTCCTATGGGGGAACCCATCATCAATTTCCCCTATGCTGTAGTCAAGAACGTCATGTTCTTTGTAGAGCGGATTGTCAAGAATCCTAACGAATTGTCGGCAGAACTGGGTACTCCCTACAATCCCACAGCGGGGACTACTTTCCTCCCCTACATGCGCGAAGCTGTACTTGTCCATGTCGAACCTGTAGTGGAAGACACACGCCGCCATATCTATCGGTTCTACTACATGGTCCCGCCGCAGGAGCAGTTCAAGTACAACATCCAGGACATGAAGAAGATTCAGGATGGCTATACGCTCAAGAACACTGCCGCGGACGGGAACTTCATGAGCAGTGCCGCGGACGCTGAAGACCTCAAGGACTTCTATGAAATCGTTCGTGAATGGGTCGAACCCACGGATTCCGCGTACACCCCGTTAGCCCTTGGTTCCTTTGACCCCAGCAACGAGAAGCTTGACCCTGACTTCTATGACTTGCACGATTTCACGGGCTACGATGCCCAGCTGGTTTATGAAGAAGTAGGAAAATTTGAGGAAGACTACCTCAACAAATATTTCCGAAAAGTTACACGAGTGTATAAAACTCTCCCCGGCCCTGTTGTTAAGGAATTCATGCCCAACAATATGTGGGTAAAGGGGGACACTGTATGGGAAAATGGAGGCCCCGGAACTTCCGTTCCCGAAAACGAATGGGTGTCTCAGAATGCTATCAAACTTTCCCGCGAAGTGTGGGCCGCCCCGTTGTGGGATGGTGAAGGCGGGGCAGAGCCTGGACAGGCACGCATCCCTTTTATGCCTACCAAGGAGTTCGGGGAACAACCTCTTAGCACTGGGTGGGATAAAGGTTCCTATCCCAGCCTCCAGAACTATACGATAGTCACGATGTTCAAGCGCAATTCATCCATTGTGGAGAATGAACAGCAGAACAGCCTTTCCGGCAACTGTTGCAACCCGGACTCCCGGTTTGTGCGCTGTATCAACACCACAGTGACGACCAGCCAGTCAGTGGACTGGACGGCCAATGGGGACCTTCCATCCATTGAACCCCCGGACCCCAGTGAGAACTGTAGCCAATGGAGGGTGGATAGTAGTGTAGTTGTCCGGGAAGGCTATAGCCAGAAGGAGACGAGAAAGCAGTGCACCACTTACGAACAGATTGACGAGTTCTGGGAATCCCAGTTTGACCGGATTACGAACCAGGTTTATCCGGTGCTTCGCAAAATCGTACATGACCCCTCCACCGACTTCGACACGGTATGGCAGGAAGAAGGGTTCAAAAAATATACGGATGCTGTAGGTAATGTTTACTACGGACGCAAGCTGGAAAACCCGACAATCGAAGTTCCGGTTTCCATCCCCGACACCCCCTGGACCCAGCTGACTTATTCCCTGAACGATTTTACCGCTTCGGAAGACGACCCCAGCCCAAGCGGCATGCTCACCAATTTCAGTATGGTCAATCCCTGGAACAGCCCCAGTTATCCGACCTACGCCGGAACCTTCGCTTTCAACTGCGAATATACTTCCGACAATACCGGGGGGGACAGGGGCACCATGGTTTCCATCAACTTCAAAGGAAACCGCTGGTGGTGTATGTATATTCAAAACAGCTATCCCACTTCGGAGTCTCCGGGAACAATTACTAATTCACCATTCTACGCGAACATTAACCCTGACGGTCCCTGGTACTCACAGAACGGCCAGTACAAAGTCAGCGGGGAGCTTTTCATAACTGATACCCTGTATGCTGAAGGGGTCACTGGCCAGACCTGGACTTTCCCCATAGGTTATATGGACGGCCCAAGAGTGTACCAGCGCAACAATTCCTATAACCCGGAAATGAAATTTACCGTAGGAGCTTTGCCTACGGGAATCAGCAACGCTTACCTGGACGTGGAGTTGGGCCAGTTGAATCTTCATTGCTGGATTGAAAACCCGGACAACTCTAATATCACCGGGACTATCCCCATCCTCCTGAACGGCACAAAAATATTTGACATCGAAGTTTCCGGTATAGCTAGTACCGGGAACGAACCTCCGAACGTAAGCAGTTCAAGGCTCGCCAAAGCCGACTATACGGACGGGACCTACGTCCTCAAATCTGAAGTCGTTAATAAGCTGGACATGACGTTCAACTGCCAACGGTTCCCTTACTGGCAGTTTGGAACCACTATCGCCAGCTTAAACGGCAATACCTATAAACGGGAAACAAGCACCGAAGTGTCCCGGGTAGTCCTCCGGCAGTGGGTGAACCCCTGCTACGCTGTGGATAGCTACATGCAAATTCCCGGTATCGGATATTACCGGAAATATACCACCACCATGAACTACAGTTTCCCGCCAGTTCTGGGAAGCGTCATGTGGATGCCGTGGAACACCCGGCCCGATATGTCCGGGAAAGGAGGCGGCCAATACTTCCCTACGACAACCATGTCTCAGGACTCCTATTCAGGTCCCTGCACGGCAATTGTGGAAGAACTGTTCAGCCCGGAGGGTTCCTGGCCGAACACCTGGGGGCTGGGAACAACCCCGCAGTATATCACCAACAGCGGATATTTCTCCACGCCGTTGGTGGATTTCCGTCTCCCAGCCTGCCTTCACCCCAACCTGAACTTTGTCGTGACAATCGGAAACCAGGATGCCAAATGGCAACCCGGCCAATTCACATGCACCTTCCCTTCCACCTCCGTCACCACCTGGCAACCCGTAACTTCCTACTACGCATCCCCGTGGAACGGCGGCATGCTGTGCAAGAAAGTAACCATCTATCCTCCAACCGCATAATCTCATGGCGTTCATTACTAAATCCTATTTGACGTATCGAAACGTATGCGACGAATTGTGTATGCTCATTACCAATACGCCGCCCTCCAAATCCAATGTTGACTTCCGCAGGATTCTGAAGGAAGCCCAGAACCTCCTGCTTAACGAAGCCACGGTAGCCCCGGATTCCATGGCAACTCTTGACTTCGAAGGGATTGAACGGGACGGAACCATATCCTTGCCAGAAGAATATGATAGTATCGTTGAGGCATGGACTCCGGGGGGCCAGAGGTACAACATTGTCGACCGGGCCATGTTCGAATCTAACACCTGGTTCCGTAGCGAGTACCCCCGCAGGCCGCACGGTTCCCCTCCCCTCATGGTGGACATGGGGCTGAATAACAAAAACCTCCGCACCTATGCCGTACTGTCTGGTAGCAATGGCATTAACGACCAGAACAACACTATGACCGTAACCGCGCGTTGCGCCCTCCGCGGGCTGTCTCTGAATGTTTATGACGACAGTGCATGGGAAGATGAAGAAGTCCGCATTTATCCGGGATGCCTTCCCGCCCTCAAGGCCATGATGCTGTCCGTGGTCTATAATGAACAGGGCAATACCCAGATGGGCACTGACAGCTACGGTCTTGCAATCAAGTATCTAAATGACTACCTCCGCAAGTATCGTCAGGGAACTTATCAGGCTCCTAACATTGTACAGAATGGCGGGCTGATGCAGAGCCCCGGCCTCAACCTCATGTAACCCCTATGGCAACTCAATCTACCGCTACAAGCAGTGAAGGGAAGAACCCGGTAACCAAGTCACCCCGGCAGAAGATAACCGAAGAAGTCCTGCCCAAGGTGAACCCGGATGTTCCTCTTCGTCCCGCAACCAATAATGACCCGAACAAACCAGTCGATGCTAAGGCATTGAACGAGGTGGCCGCGGCCAACAGCAACCACGGAATCCAGAGACCCCCGGGAACCCCGGAAAGGCCCAGCGCGGCTTACTGGGCCAGCAAGGGAATCACGGAACCCACGGTTCCGGGTGCCGCGGACCCGAACAGCAGAGCCTATGCGGAAGCCCAGCGGGCCAGTTACCAAAAACTCATGGCCCAGGGGCCAACCGCAGAGGACAGGCTTCTCATGCGGGGCGTGGACCAGAATGTAAGCAGAGGGCAGATGCCCGTTGGTAGGGTGCCAGGACCTACGGCATCCCCGGTACCCACGGGACCCACGGGTTCCGGTGCTTCTCGTCCCGCAGGTTCCGCTACTTCGGCATCTCTGTCTTGGGAAGCTTACGACAAGGATATAGGGAATAAGCTCAGCCCCGAAGACCGTAAGCTATATCAATCACTGAGCCAGGCTAAGAAGACTGAGCTCTACAATAAATGGAAGGAACAGCAGGTTAAGCAGAACCCATCCCTGCTCACGGCCTCCACGGGACCCACGGCCTCAACGGTACCCGCGGGTGCCCTACCTTCTGGTGGCTCCCCCATACCTACGACACAGGTATCACCCCCAGGACGTGATGAGAAAATGCTGGAGGTACTGCGCGACCCCGCGGCAGACCCGCAGGCAAGGTCTCAGGCAAGCACCTATCTGAAGGTCAAAACCATGTATGCCCAGAAAGCGAAGTTCGGCAAGGAGATTAAAGCTCTGGAGCGAGCCAGCCGTGCATATACGCGCCAGCTGAGTAATATGTTTAAGAACAGCCTGAACCGGAGAGACCCGAAATACCAGCAACAGTACGAGCACTGGCGAGCTCTCCGAAAGGGCGACCCCCAAGCGAAACTCATCATGTTCAACGAGTTACTGAAGCGGCCGGAGTTTGCTTCCCTCAGCTTCAAATAATATTGCTGACTGAAAAAGTTGGTATTTCTCTTGACCTTAGCCCCTGCTTTGATAGACTTAGGCAGTCCCTCGAAGCAGGGGCGCATTGTATTAGAAACCAATCTATTAAGTAAATGACTATTGACTTTACTACAGCTAGTCCGGCAGACTGGAATCCCAGTTCTGAAATCACCGGAATTCGAGAAGCCCGCGCCGCTGAAAAACATGCGGCATGGCAACGAGGTCAGGAGCAGAAAGCCCTTGACCGCCAGAAGAAGGAAGCAGAAGAGGCACAGAAACAAGCCGTTAAGGGAGTAGAAGCCGAAGCGGACTTCTTTTCCCACCTGACGGGCGTACTAGATACTGAACGCAAAGAACAGGAAAAACAGGCTAAGGAAAAGGAGACCGAAGCGAGAAAGAAAGTAACGGACGAACGCGCTGACATCCGGTTCACGCAGGAGCAGGAGGACCGTGCACGTACTGAACGTGACCGTGATGTCAAGGCTCTGTCCCGGCGCAACATGGGGCTCAACTTCGAAACCCTCGATGACATGACCGACTACGTTGGCCGCAGTGCCGATAGCTTTGTTGACCTGAAAGAAGGAGCCAAAGCTAACCCGCAGGTAATGGAAAAGCTTGGCAGTTCTCTGGGTCTCAACGTAGTTAGCTCCAACTCCCTTACACCTACAGACCCTGCATTCACTTCCAGGTTTGGCTTCTCCATAGGTGCGGACGGACTGCCAGTCATTACTGAAAAGTTTCTGGCCATTGCCGCCGACCGGAACCGTAGCAGTAAGGAGATAAGCACAGCAATAGCCAAGACTCTGGCCGCCGCACGAAAGAGCTATATTAAAGCGAACACGACAGTGGCTCCCGACAGTGCCGCGAAAGCTGAAGCTGAAGCCCCGGAAACCATGGAAGCCGAAGAGATTAAGGCAATCATCGACAGCATTCGCCGCGAGGATGTGAATACCTTCAAGGCGGCACGCAAGGTTTACGACAAGTACAACACGGCATCCACGGAAGCTATTCAGGGCAGGAAGCCCAGTGAGGCCAGCGTGGGGGAGCCTGGCGTTGGCGAATCCTTTGACACGGCACCTTCATTCGTTGGGAATGTTTTTGCTGAGCTCGCCAACCTGTCCAAGTCTCCCAGCACTATGTTCCGTCTCGTCCGTGACTACGGTAAATACGTAGCCGACACGGCATCCGCGGCTACCGTGGATGCCCGTGCCGCTGAGGCCGGGAAGCGGGCCGTCACTGCCGCGAAGACGATTGACAATCTAGTTAAGCAGATGGAGGACGAGTATGAGGGCATCAACTCCGTAGCCCTCCGGGATGCTTTGATGAACGAAGCCAAGGTTGCCGAGGCTGCCGTGAAACGGTTGGCCCCCATGGTTGACCTCGACGAGATGCGGGCCATGGCTGACAAGAAGAGCCATGAACGGGGCCGCACCATTGAATCGGATTACCGCCGCGATTATGCTGACACGCTGTATGCCGAACTGGAGAAGCGCAATCCAGGATTGAGCCGTGACCTGATTCGCACGCTGGGAACTACGGAACTCCTGAATGCCCAGACCAACGGCCTGAAAAAACGCGGCAGTCTTGATGACGCGGTTGCCGGGGCCATGAGCCAATACAGGAGCGCGGCTGGTCAAGTCGCTGACGTTCTTACCTTCCGACCGGGAAGTCAGGTAGGTAAAACCAGTGACCCTCTGAGCACTATGGAATGGCGGCAGGGTGCGCGTGGTTGGGAATATGGCGTGGTTGGCGGTCCTACCTTTGAGGTCAGCACCGAACAACTCCGCGACTACATGAAGAACTACGGGATTAAGAGCACGAAAGACGCGCTCAATTCCCTCAGTCATGCGGCGCGTCAGGGGGACCTCAACATTGGCAGAGGTACGCTGTTTGCATACAACCCTCACACGAAAGAGGTTGATACAAACGCCACACTCCAATACAACCCCAACGCCCTGTATGATGACGACCTATTCAATCGTAGCGTCAACCAGTTGCAGGAGTCAGGAGCAGACCCGGAGCTGATTGAGAAAACGATTGAGCAATGGAAGAAGGCCCGCACCAAATCCGCAAGCGAAATGGTCAAGCAGAACATGGAACTGGAAGAAACTCTAGGGGCTCTTCGAGATACCTGGATGGGAACTGGTGCCGGATTTGCTGGTGGCTGGGTCATGGACCGTCTGGATAAGATGCTGTCCTTCAAAGAGTTCTATAACAGTGGCAAGGAGAATGGCCGGAGTGATGAGCAGATTCTTGCCGCATGGCAGAAGGAAGGACAGGGGGCTATTAACTCCATCCTGCGTGGCCTTCAAATCGGCACACACAAATTTGCTGACATTGGGACGGGTGCTGTTGCGGGCTCCCTTCTTTTCGCCTCCAACCTTATAGGCAGTGACACTGGCCGGGAAAAAGCCCGCACCATGTGGAACACGCTGAATGAAAAACAGCAGGCAGAAGGTGAACTGGTCAAGGGGAATCTCATGGCTGACATGACTGCGGAGATTGTCAACCTGGGATATCAAATGGTAGCGACCCATGTCGGTGGTTCGGTCGGCAGTCTTGCAGGCCGCGCTCTGGAACGCACAGCAATGAATGGTCTTATCAAGGCAAGTGCCAAAGTGATAGCCCGTAGAACCGAAGCCCTCGTGCCCGCCGCACGTCCGGGTCTGGCGAGCAGTGTAAGCGGAGGCATCCAACGGGTCATGAACCGGGCCGCCAATATAAACCTACAGCGTGCGGGTGCGGGTGCCGGGGTTAATACTGTCATTGCCAATCAGGTAGTGCCCCAGGCATACTCCGAAATTTTTTACGCGGTCTATAACCGGGAGATGGAAGGTAAGGAACCCACCGCAGAGAACCTCGAAGCGGCTCAAGCCAAAGCCAACATCAGAGCTTTAATGGGTTCAGGAATTGCGGGCGGCATGTCCATCCTGATTAACAACCGCGCAGGTATGGAATCCTTCATGCGTAAAGTAGTGGGGGCCAAAAACCTCCGCAGGGAAAACTGGTTCAACCGTGTGGATGAACGTCTTTCCAATTGGCGCAGGAAGGACTGGACGGACATGACCAACCTAGAACGCACTAAAGCGGTAGCTTCTTACCTTTATAGTTGCTCCAAGGTTTCCGCTGAAGGAGCCACTGAAGAATTGGCTGACGAATTCCAGGAATGGGCTGTGACTGAACTGGCCAAGAACGGAGAAATTTCTGAACAGTCTATCGGAACCTTCGAAGGAGTCGTTGAAGCAGGGGCAAAGATTGTTTTCCTTGGTGCGCTTGGTGGTATTTATGGAGCGCGGATTGCAGGGGAGACCCCGGCCCAGTTCCAGCTACCGGCCATGCCCACGGCAACCATGGTATTTAAAGAAGCCAGCCAGCTGGTGGAGAGTACAGGCAAAGCCCTGGAATCCGTGGACCCCACGGGACCCACGGCACCCTTGCTTGAATCGGGCCGGAAGACTATTGAAGTAGCGGGGGACAAGGGGGACGTAGAACTGGTTGCTACGGAATGGGTAAACAAAACCGTAGCTAATGAAGAACTCCACCTGTCGAATGAACAAAAGGCACAATGGATTTCCATGGCTCCCGCTCTGGGCATGACCAACTTCCAGTCTTTCCGCAATTACGTGCAGGAAGCCTCCGACAGGTATCAGTATGAAGGTGAAGTCGCCGCGGCTGAATACCTTGCGGAAGTTATTCGCGACCTGCCCAATACGATGGCCTATGCCAATGATACAAACGTTGGTGTCATGCGCTCCATGTTGACCGAAGCATTCGACGCAATGAAGAGCCGCGAAGCCAACGTTCCTCTTGATGACAATCTTGACCTTCAGGGTACTGGGGATGAAAGCCTTGATGAGGCTTCCATCGTCATTAACGCACTAACCAATGAACCCACGGAAACCGTGGAAACCGTTGAACCCACGGCAACCACGGAACCTACGGTTCCTGTAGCTAAAGAGGAAGCCAATAAGATTGTGGCTCCTGTACAGGAATTCCTCGACAATGGTACGGGGAGAGAGGCCGCCGAGGAAACCGTGGATGCCTTGGCCGCAGGGACGGCTACGTTTGACCCCAACCCCGGGGCATGGCTAACCCAGGGTTCCCTTGAACAGCGTGCGGAAAAACTGGTAGTGCTCAATAGTATGACCAGCCCCACGGGTCCCGTGGTTACCACGAACACCGGGGAGAGTATTGTCATGACTCCGAACGCCAGTATGTATGCGCCAAGTGCCAACCCCAAAGCGGAAGAGGCTCCTACTACCAAATGGGGGAATGCCATCATGAGCCTTGACCTACCCACGGATGGGACCGGAGTCAACGGAATCAATCTCCTGAACAGGTTGAGCGTCAACGCTACACAAGCGCAACGGAAAGCCATTGAAGGATTGACCCGGGCTCTCAATGCCGCAGGCCTGGACCTCGCGGTTCGTATGAGCACAGCGGTTGACGGCAACTTCTCCCCCGCCATGATTACCTACAACCTAGGTTCGGATGGAGAACTGTCGGGTGGAGTTATCGACCTCTTCACCAACAGGGAGAACGCAGTGGAAGGCACTACGGGCACACTCATCCATGAAGCCATTCACCTGCTGGACCGACACTTGCGGAAGAACAACGCAGAGTATAGTCGGGAAATGAGCAAACTTCGCTCAGCCGTGGCGGCTCGCTTCAACGACATCCATGCAGTTCTGCGGGAAGCTTATGACAATAGCCTTGACCCCAACGAGATGAACGCCATCGCGGCTGTCATGAACGACCTGGCCTACGGACTTAAGGGAGCTGACGAGTTTGCCTCTGTGGTCTTCTCCAACCCGGTCATCAATTCTCTGGTGATGGGCTTTACCGGGAAGAATGCAGATATGGACATGCTTACCCGGTATGCGGAAACGGCGGGCAAGCGCAAGCCGATTCACAACCGCATCATCGACTGGTTGCGCGACCTCTTCCATGAGGTTCACAATGAAATGCAAGATGCGCCCATCCTTGACGAAGCGGAATGGAACGCTTATGTCCAACGCGTAGCTGACGTAGCCCCAGAAGGTGCCTGGTATAGCCTTGACCGCCCGGAAACCTATGCAGTTAATGTGACGGACTACACCGGGAATAAGCTGGGTGAAAACTATTTCAACCCCATGGCCTACGAGAGCGACCTCTCCCAGCGCATGAGCTTCGGCGTAGCCGCAGAAATTGTAGGTTCTTCCTCTGGCAACTGGGCAACCATGTTCCGCAACGGATGGCGCATGACCCGCTGGGGACAGGAAGGTATCAACGTGCCCACCCCGGAACAGCGTCTCATCTTGCAGGAACAGATGGTTAACCTGAGCGCATCGTATGAGCGTGTCAATGAACGTCTGGGCAAGGTGAAGAAACTTGCGGACAAATACATCCAGAAGAACAAACTTACCACGGAAGCCGGACAGAAACTTGCTTCGGCCATCCTCGATACAGCGGGCAATCTGGACAATGATATTGACCCGGAAACCGTAGAACGTATTAACCGTGAAACGAATGCGGAGATTGCTCAGCTCAAGGAAACCCGGGACTATCGTATCAATGCGGCAAAGCAACATGTTCAGAGAGTTGTAAACCAGAACGCTGAACTGATTCGCGCCGCCAATCTCATGGCCAGCACCAGTGAGGGCCGGACCTCCATCAATGAAATGGTTCGCCTCCTTAATGAAGTTGGCCGGGAAGGATATTCTGCCACGGTCAATGCCGAAACAATGGCTCCTGCCATGGACCAAAGGCTCACGGAATCCATAAATTCCCTGGGTTCACGGGTTCGTGACCTGGGGAACAAGGCTCTCGCATCCCGCTACTATGCACTGGCACGGAACACCAAGAGCTACATTCTGGACCAGGTGAATGGGGTGGAATCTCCGTTTACGCAGGAGGAATTGCAGGAAGGCTGGGATAATCTGCGCTCTGACTACCTGCGTGATGAGTTGTCCAAGAACGTTGAAATGGCCAACATGCTTCGTGACATTAAGGAGGCTAAGGCTCAAGCTCGTGAATGGATTAAAGAGGCTAACGCGGAATACGCGCAAGCCACGCGCCACACGGGCATTAAGGCAGACGGTACGGTCGTTGAATCCGGCATCGTTTGGAAGAAGCGTGATGCCGCTCTGCTGGAAGCCCGAAGAAAGAAGCAGGCTGAATTCATGGCCCGCCGCGAAGCTGGTGAAAAATACCTAAAGGAGCAGGGCGTAATCGGAAACCTCATCTACAATGCAGTCGTCGATGCCCGCAAGGAAATCGCAGTGACGCAAATGGCAATCGCCCGCATTACAGGGGACAGCAAGATGAAAGACAATGCTAAACGCATGGACTACCTGCACCGTACCTATCTAGCTGTGGGCAAACACGGTGGAGACTATACAAAGACAATGCGGGAAATCATCGCTAATCCTAACGGCGAAACGGCTCAGGCGTTTAAGGGGCTTACTGCTCTGTTGAATGAAGCCGCGACAGCTCATGCCGAAGCTCATCAGAGGGAGATGGCCGAAACCGTAAGCACAGTGCTGGACAATATGCAGGCACTTGCAACTCTGCACGATGAACTGAACCTTGAGATAGTGCCCGCAGGGGACATGGCTAACGAGAACAACGCACTCCTGTTCAATGGTGTCGCCAAGAACTTCCGCAGTCGCAATATTCTTGACTTCATCCACGACAACTATGGGGAAATTCAGTTGGCTTCTGACCTCAAGAATGGAGTAAACATGTCCAGCATCTACGATAAGGCCATGTCCATGATTGCGCAGAGCGACCGATACACCGCCAAACGTCTGGACAAAGTGAAGCGCAGGCTTCGCACGGAAGCTCAGGACAAATACCTTGAGTCCCTTCTACAAGATGTGCCGGGCGATACGCTTCTGGACAAGCTGGGTTCTTTCAATTCAGGAGATGCTTTAGCCCACCAGATAAACGAAATACTCCCCATGGTTCCGGTCAATGCCATCAACCAAATCTGGAATACCCCGCACCTGGATATTGAAGAGAAGCTGAACGATGTTGTGGACCTCCTCCGTAAGCAGGCAGAAATCCAAATGAACCTCGATGGACTGGGGAATGTCATTAACGCACAGGACATTAAGCTTTTGGAATATCCTCAGCTCGCGGAACTCACCATGTCCCAAGCCAAGGAAGCCATTGACGAAGTGCTTTCCAAGAAGCGTACCCGGGAAGACGTAACGGCCATGCGGAAACGTGAACCGAAATGGAAGCGCAAGGCCATGCACGAACTCCACGATACTACCATTGGTGAAGCCATTGGCGTATTGCAGAACACTATTTCCCTCCAATCAAAACTGGCGGTGAATCAGGTTCTGTCAGATGAATATGCAACAGTGCTTAAGGACCAAGGGATTGTAGTCGCAGAGGATAGTACGGACCGTACCCCTGACATGGTAGAAATTACGTTGAAGAACAAACGTAATTCCCTAAACGGACTCTACACCATGCCGGATGTGGCTCGTGCCATTTATAAAATCTACATGCCTTCCGACGAAATCATGGACTCCAAGACAAGCACGTATGAGGATGTCCGCAAGTATTGGAGAAGCACGACCGGGAGCCACAGCTTCGCAACGCTGGGCGGCTATACCAACATGGCCACTCTTATTGCCAGCCCCAGTTCCACCTTCCGTAACGCTTATGGTACGGCGGCTCAGATGCTCCATGCTGGTGCGTTCCCGATAAAGGGACTCAAGGACATAGGTTCCCTCGTGAAGGAGTGGGGCCAAATGCACCAGCTCTACCTCAAGTCACAGGAAGGCGGCATTGGTGCGGAGTCTTCTGCTCAGAAGCTCCTACAGGCAGAGGATAAGTACAATGAGAAGATTCGCTACTGGCAGGAGATTGGTCTTCTTGATGCGGGGCAAGGTGAATTCCTTCGGAATATTTGGAAGTCCGAAGAGTTCGCGGCTATACAGGGAGAACTGGAATCCACGGATTCCGAGGATTCCTTCTATGCCTTTGCCGAAGCGTTGGAGAACAAGAGAACCAAGACCACTATCAAGGACGTGGCCAAGAAGATAGGGCACGGTGTTGCATTTCCTGTGAAATTAGCCGCCTTTGCTTACGGAATGCCGGATGCCGCGGCTAAGATTGCATTGTTCGGTAATCAGCAGGCACTCAGCCGCAAGCAGTTGGAAATCCAGCTGGAGCGGGCGACCATGAGAGCGACCGCTGGAGAAGAACTCAATGCAAGGCAGAAGGCCCTTGTCCGTGCCGCCGCTAATGGAGAAGTGGCATGGAATGCGTATGTTGATAGGCATGCGGCTTCCAAGGTGAAAACCCTGCTTCCGACAGGTACGCGCACCCCGAAGTGGGTGAAGTACATGGGGCAGTATGTTGCGCCCTACTTCATGTTCCAGTACCATACCTTCCAGTCCACCATGTATAACGTGGGTTACGGCATGGAAGAGATTAGTGATGGCGTATGGGCTATAAAAAATGGCATGAGCAAGGATGGTGCCTACCTCGTAACCCGTGGGCTTGGCCGATTCATAGGTTCCGCGGCGGCTTTGACCGCCATGCCCATGCTCTCCCGCTGGATTCTCTTTACAGCATTGCGTGCCTCTATGGGGGATGATGAGGACAAGATGCAATTCATCCTCAATGAAGGGGTTCTCCGCAAAATGGCAGAAGCCGGGTTCTTCCCGGAATATGACAAATACGGTGACTTGCTCGCCATAATTGATAAGGAAAAGAATGAGTTTACCTACTTTAATCTTGACTATGGGAACCCCTACAAGAATGTGGTCAAAGCCTTTGGCACGCTCTTCAAACTGGCAGTCAACTATGATGAGGACAGGTGGTCTAGCAGACCTGCCGCGGAACTTCATAACCTGTTGGAAAACACTGTGTTAGCCCCGTCCATGTTCCTGGCTACTGCGCTTGAACTGTTCGACAAAGAAGGATTCCATTATCAATATGCAATTACGGGCAATGAGAATGTGGCCTTCATACCGGGGGTCCTCAACGCCTTGACCGTTCTTGCGGGCTTCGACCCGTTAGCGGGGGGCGGCCATACGTGGGATTGGGCTGAACGTCTGGCAACTATATTAAACAACAAAGTTCCGTTCTATAGCTGGATGATTAAATCTGCCCGTGGTGTCGGTGGTGATACGCCAGACCTTAGCGGGGGAACTTTCCTGGCACAAACATTAGGTGCAGGGATGCGCAGGCCGAAGGACCTGACGGAAACCCTCGCTCAAGGGTTGAAGAATTCCCAAGCTTCGCTCAACCGAGCCAAGCGTATGACGATTCTCAAGCCGAACTACTATAAGCGAATGGAGTCCGGGGCTGACGTGGATGCCGTGGTTGCCGAGGAATCCAAGGCTATCCTCAACAACTATACCAACGTGGTGAATGGAGTCCGCTTCGTCTATGGGTTGAGCCAAACCCTGCCGGAGAGTATAAAAGATGCTGTCCTCGCATCCGCTATTGAACGTTCTGGCATGAGTGCCGACAGGTTTAAGGCGGCCATGAGCGGCATTCTCCCTGAACTGATTAGCAAGGAAGCCGCTAAGGAAGCTATTGCTCGTCTCCAACTGGAGGATAAGAAGGCAAGCACAACAGAACGTGGTCACGAACTGATTCAAAAGCAGATTGACCTCATCATCCAGGTGGCTGGGAGCGGTTCCGCTGATGTCAATGACAGGGCCTTGAGCCAGAAGGAAATTGATGGAGCTCTTCAACAGTAGGTTACATTAAATCCTTGACTTACAGAGGGCATGGGCGGTACAATCTCCCATGCCCTCTTTTCGTATAGTACCCAACCATGTCAGAGCCACCCCACCAGGGGGCTGGAAATTTATCGTTCCCGAATCTATGAGTGTTCGATTGAAAGGCGTTAAGGTTGAAGGACCTACACTGGAACAGCTCAGGAAAAATGTAACTCGCCTCTTCATCAACAATGGGGAGCCCTTCCGAAACGAGTCTTTTGAATCTGAACTATGCTCCTATCTTCCCCCGGAGTATTGCCAGACGTGCGGAGATAAAGGTATTGAGTGGCGGGAATATGAACCCATGTCTGCACGCAAAGTCCTGTCCTTCTTTGCTACTATGGTACTGTGGTATAGACAAGGGCACAGGTTCGTAAGCAGTGAAGAAGCCCAAAGACGTTATGATATTTGCAGGAGCTGTCCTCGTGCTACGGACGTGCCTCCTCCAGGGTTGGAAAAGGTAGGATGCGCTACCTGTGGTGCCGAAGGAGCCGGAAGAAAATTCTTAAAAGAGAAAACACAAAATCTTGTGGACCTCTCAGGTGGGGGACCTCCCTTATACTGCACCTTGTGTGGTTGCGATTTAACGGTGAAGGCCCACTTTGATATAGATTCTGACTGTTGGAAGAAAAATTCTTGACAATAATAAAACAACAGTTATACTGGCGTTGCTATGAAAGAGCAACGAACTGAAAAGAAACTAATACAATGAAGAGAGAAGAATGCAAAGTAGGAACAACGGTCCGGGTTATTTGTGGCAAGCACAAATCTGCTGTAGGTATTATCAAGGAAGATGATGGAACCGGAACATTACCTATCCGAGTCAGGTACATTGATGAGGCAGACTACGATTTTTACGAACCCCATGAGTTAGAACCTTACTCCTGCACCTACATTAACCACAGCGAATCCAAAATAAAAACCACCTTCGAACCTGAAGAACTTAAAAACATACCCCTGTATAAAGGAAGCACCGCGTATATCAAATCTTCACAGGCTGGAGTCCCTATCATTCTGGGCGTTGAAGTGGATGGTATCTCCTACAATATGTCCCGCAAAACTGTTGAAGTAACATTCACCAATCATCATTTCAGAGTGCAGGAATGCGGCACCTTGAATCTTGATGTATTTAGCTGTGCGGACGAGGCCAACCTGTCAGCTATTCAAGAATACGAACGAGTGGTCCAATGCCTCAAGCGCAACTGGGAATCAGGGGTCGCTCATTTAGAACAGCTCAAAAAAAATCATAAGGATAAAAACTATACCGTCAAATAAAGATTGACAGCTTGAATGGTATAATGGTATAAAATCCTTGCAACGATATACATTCTGTTTGGACTGTAAGTTGTGTTTGGGTTCTTAGCATCGGCCTCCGTAGGTTAATTCCTACGGAGGCCGATGTGCTTATTTAGATTCAAGGCGAGCAACAAGTTGAGTAAGGGCCCCTATGCAGGCTTGCAATTCAGAAGCTGGATTAACATCCGCTAGCCTGTCATGTGTCCAGATGTTGAAAAGTCGTACAAGAATCCGGTCCTCTTCACTTTCTTTATAGCTTTTAGCCATCACCGTGCGTTGAAACTGTTTCAAGATTAGGTGAAGCTCATAAGTCTCGAATACTTTAGCCCAGTTTTTGGCGTGATATTCAAGGTACCACTTCGCCTTCTTGAGGTCTTCAATGCGGTTCTTCTTGTACCGTGAACGCATCAAATATTTCACAGCGTTGCCGAGGGCAAAAGGAAGCTTACCCGTAATCTGGATTGCTTCAATTCCGCTGGGGTGTGATGTATAATGGGAGGGGTGATTAACTGCATCATGGGCAATGGGACCCTCTTCAGGGATGTCTGCAAAAGCCTGGGTTTTTACCCGGCTTGCCACTACCGCATTGATTACTTCGTGTTCTTGCATTGATTTATAAGAGCTTTATAGATTAAACGTTGTTGATATTTTTGAGCAAAGTGTTGGATGTTTAGAATGAAATCCGCAGGGACTGCGACTAGGGTATATTTTCTAGCGTATCTTTGTAGCAAATACCTCACCATTCTATTTGTTTTTCCTACAATTTCTTTAGCTTTAACGGCATCTCCCAGCAGTGCCACTGCCATGGAAATACGGTGCGGAACACCATTAAGATAATAACCGACCGAAAAGGAGTTGTCGTATGCACTCCACATTATAGTACACTCCGAGTCCTTACCGTAGTAGGGGCCTTTGGATGCCTTCGGTCTATCACTGGCGAGAATTGCGCCGTAGTTTAATTGACTGCTGGTCAAGGGCTTAGCACTGGATAGGTCCGTATCTACCCACTTGTCATGTTTAGGATATAAATTTGTTATAATGCGTCTGCGGGCTTCATGCTGGTCTCTTCCCAGGCGCACACCCCAGGCGTGGTATGTCTCTTTAATTCGCCGATAGGAATCCGGGGTATTATTGAACAGCTGATAGCGGCCGGGCCCATAGTATAAGCGAGGCATTAGTCCAGATATATAGCCGAGTTATGGATGCGATTCGCACAGCAGGGGATATCCTCGAATGCCCAGCTTAAACCATACTTGGAACTCATAGCCTCCTTCAATGTAATGAAGAGACTTCGTATCTGAGGCTGAGCCGCGCCATCCAGACGCATACGGAAAATATGCCTCCACTCCCGGAGGTTAGCCGTCATGGCAATGGTTGTGGCTGTGCAGTTAGGCAGAACGCCGCGAGCTTCTTCGGGTGGCAGTCCATCCTCATCAATCAGCTCCTCATAGGTACACACCAGAGATAGACACTTACCTTTGAACAGCCTGACAACTGTGGAGGGTGTTGAAGGGTCACCAAAGAACTGAGGCTTAACTAGTTGAATGATTCCCTTCTTGTTGTAGTTCACGTACCTCTGAGACTCCATAGAGAAGGCGCAGTGACGGTGGCGAACCAGCTGGTGAGTTACACTCCTGTCCGTAGTTAAAACGGCAGAGATATTGATATGCTCCAGCACGCTTTCATGTCCATTACGAAGAATTTTAGAAAGAAAAGCTACCGGGTCTCCTTTAGGTTCGCTTTTGTAACAGGTGCGTCCGGCTTCTTCTGCCATAGATATGGCCTCAAAAACAGTCCCCTTGCTAAGGGGGAGTCTTACCTGCTGGTCAATCCATTCGATGTCCATTGTTGTCTGTGTTTAAGAATTCTTTAATTCATTTTCCATCCTTCTCAATGCTGTTCTAGATAAGAGTTCTTTAACTCTTTCCTCAGCATCTTCAATGCAGGTGTAAGTCCAACCATAAGTTCCCCATTCTTCAGGGCTTGGCAAATATTCATCCCCAGCTTTAGTACCAGTAAAGTCATTGTCTTTTGTTCTGGTTCGGACAACTGCAACTTCGTACCTCTTGGTCTTCCCTTCAGGGTGGGTCTGTGAATAAAGGGCTACGTGTTTTTCCCTCCTTATCAGGGTGCATGTAAAGGGTTTGCGGATGTATTCGTCAGGAATCTTTTTCATTTTGTTTGAGCATGTTTAGGAATTCTTTTTCACTAATCACCGGGACTTTATGGAGTGCCGCAACTTTTTGCTTGTGTTCTCCAGGCGAGTCTCCGACAACCAGATAGCTGGTCTTTCTGGATATATTCTCCTTAACACTGCCGCCCATTCGTTTTACCAGCATGGCATACACAGAGCGGGGCTGGTTCAGCGTTCCCATGATAACGAAGTTAATACCTTTCAAGGTCTGGTTCTCTGGAAGGTTACCCTTAACATCGACAATATCTTCACGCAGAACTGCGTAGTACATATCATTCCATGCAGGGTGCTGTTCAATCCAGTTCAGGATTTCCTCCGTCATTGCGCTTCCGAAACCTTCAATGTTTCCCCGCTTCAAATCGTCGGGGAAGAGGGTAAAGAAAGCGGACAGAGTAGAATATCTCCAGGACAGGTTTACGGCTCTGGTTTTACCTATATGAGGAATACCCATTGCCGCAATCCATTGCTCCAGTTTAGCGTCCTTTCTCCGCTTGTCAAGACATTCCTTCAACCTTTTAGTCCCCGGTATCTGTGTAATCATGTCATCATAATCTCCAAGCATCAGAGGGAGCCACGGGTACTGGGCATCCGAGGGTATCTCTGCGCACAGGTCAACGGAACCATCCACGAACTCTTCAAACTTGGTTACGAGGGCACGGGCAACCGCGGGCCCCATGCCGTCAATGTCAAGGGCATTCTTTCCGCAGGTGTAGACGAGGTTGGCTACCATCTTGCCACGGCACGTGGGATTGGTACATACAAGATTGTCGGCATCCTTCCCCTTCTGTATCGTGAGATTGTAGCCACATTCTGGACAGGCTTCCGGGGGTTGCGTGTCCTGATACCTTTGAAGGACAATCTTGCGGATGAAGGGAATGATTTCCCCTGCTTTCACAACCTCCACTACATCCCCCACATTGTAGTAGCGGGCATTGGAGTAGTTGGAGAGGGTAGCACGGGTTACGATAGAACCGTCCAGGTAAATGGCATCGAACTCTGCCACAGGGGTAAGAACCCCGGTTCTCCCTACCTGCCATGTAATGTTCCGAATGATTGTTTCTTTCCCTTTTGGGTTGAACTTAAATGCGATAGCATCCTTCGGGTGATGGGCCGTAGGTTCTCCGGCCTCTTCAATATCCTGCAACGTAATCAACTTAATAACAAAGCCATCCGTAGGATATTCCGTATCGTACTGAAGCCCCTTTTGAAGAGCATCTAGAAAATCCTGGGTAATTTCCCCATCAGTCAGGGGGTCCCATATGCGTCGAGGAGGAACTACGCCGAACTGGCGTTCCATATAGACATCCGCGTAAGCACGAGATACGGGGGCATCCATGTCAAAGGGCATGAAACGGATAAGAAGGTCATCCGCATTAAGACGACTGTTCCTGAGCTGTCCCACCGCGCAAGCGCGAAGATTAGAGTAGCCCAAAGCCAGAGCTTTCGCTTCATTCTCCACAGCTACCACCACTTCACCCCGGATAGTACCGGAGAAGGGGGAGTCCAACGTAAATGCCGTATCAGGAAGGAAGGATTTAAGCCGGGACATGGGAACAATTTCTCCACGGGTTCCGTTGCCGCGAGTGACACCACGGACAAGCAAACCGTTTTCGTAGTAGAGAACGAGAGTTAGCCCGTCATATTTAGGCTCAATGTACACCTTGCGTCCATTTATCCAACTGTTAAGCTGAGCCACCCCATTTCCATCCTCCCCCTCATGAATCTTGTCAAGGGAGAGAATGCGGCGGGTATGGACAACGGTCTTCGCTCCCTGCTGTGCGTCGTCACCGAGGGAACAGAGAAGCGGGGAATCCGGGTTACGGCTTCGCAATTCTGCGGTCAGCGCGTCGTACTCACAATCGGGGACAACGGATAACCCTTCTCCATAATATTTCTGGTTCAGGAATTCAATCCGCTTTACGAGTTCCGGTGTACTGTAGTCTTGAGGTCTCATGTTAATTCAAGTTTTAAGGGTTTCTTAAAATAATAGCAAAGGACGTGGTATGTCCATCCGTTCCACGGCCTTCTGGACTTCCTCCCGCACGATGGATTTAATACCCCGGATGCCTGTGTTGTAGAACGCCAGTCCGATATAGCAGTCCATATACATGGGGATTCCTTTCTTACTGGCCGCCTTATACCACATGGGAATATGCTTTCGGAGGTATTCCCTAATCGAAGCTTCATCTTTCATAGTTACCAAGTGGTCATAACAGAGACATTATGTCCATGCCAGTTGTGATATTTGATTGCACGACCCTGCTTATCCCGTTCTATCACGGACACGTTAGTTCCTCCGCCATCGTACGTCAGGTCCCAGTCAGAGACCTTGAGGTTATCGAACCCTTTGATGCAGGTGCCGCCGACAAAGATGAGACAATGAGTATAAACATCGTCCATTTTTGCAGGACGTTCAGGAGGGCCGCAGGATGAGAGGCATGCCACGGCAATCAGACCTGCCATGAGAGCAAGAACCAGTGTGAGAATCTTATGGGTTAAATGCTTCATATATTTTCGTTGTCTTCTTCGTTTGAGTTTAAGCTGTTTCTTAATTCTTTTCCGATTGTTCTTTACCTGAAAGCGTACATTGTCCGGCAGAGGTTTAAGGTAAGGGCGCATCCTCTCCAGCTCGTAGAAAAACAGGAGAACATACCCGCAGGTAGCACATACTATTTGTGGGTCAGAACCATCAGTAACCTGATATGGGCTTCCGCAAACAGGACATACAAGGGAGGTGTTAAGCGAGGACGATTTTAGACTTGGCATCTTCTACTTGTTGTTGCAGAACTTCTTTACTGATAAAGGAATACTTGGAAAGCTTCAACAGCTTCATGCTTACGACGTTGGACAATACAGTGAAATACCTGAACGCGTTAATCTTTCCTTCACCTTCTCCGACAAGGCTGGGCTTATTCAGAGAGGTGTAGGAAATGAACATGTGCACCGCCATGACCATGATAATGGCGCGAACCATCGTGTTCGTATCAGTGTACATAGCGCAGGCTTGTCCTGCATTCTCAATCTCCTGCGTAAACATGATAGAATCCCGGAGGTTGGTCACCAGTTCAATAGCCTTCTCCAGCATGAACTCCACTCCCTGTGCAGGGGGAAGCTCCACACCCGGGAAAATAGAAGCCGCGTGCTCTCCAATCTCCGTAGCCTTTTCAGCCACGGCTTCCGCGGATGCATCGGGTGCCAGTCCAAACGTAGGAATGGATTCCCAGGCCAGTTCCATTTCCTCTTTGAGCTTAATGGATTCCAGTTCCTTCAACAGGGCGGCCACTGCTTCTTCAACCGCGTCGAGCTTAATTTCTTTAATAGATTCGTTCATTCGTGTAAGTTGGTTAATGGGTTTAAATGATACCGTGGGTTCCGTGGATGTCAATGAAAATCATCGAACATTTTAGGAACGCAGGGAACTGCATTACAGATGGAAAACCGTGGGATAGATGCTCCCGAAGAGGCTTCAATCTCCAGCTGGTTCTCAACCTGGGAGAGCAGAGCTAAAACATCCCTACAGAATATCTGCTCCTTCCCCGATTCAATATTTTTACAGCGGTACTGGAGGGTGTCTGCGATAAGGGATGAAATTACAACGTAGTCCCTACATGGGTGCGAATCCAACGGACAATATCCAATGTATCGAACTACATCCCCCACATGCATGTTGCGGTCTGGATAATAAAACATAGGTGTAATGTCCTCTGGCTTAGCCAGAACAGGAGGCGGGTTCGAGTCCTTCAACAGTTTAACCAAGTAGTTCCTGTCCTGTTCAAGAACCACTCCGGGGGTTATCCTATCAAAGAGAACGTGGTCTCCGACTACTGGATGTCTTAACTGGTCGAGAAGTATGTTAATGGTCATTGTATCTGGTTGGTTTTATGGTTTCTTTCGTCGTCAAAGCGTTTCCTCTTCCTTGTACTGGCGATAAGCGTCATAACAGATGAGGACGACCGCAAAAACGAGGAAGAAGGAAAAAGCGATAGCAGGATATAACAGAATTTGCATAGAACTTATTAGTAGCGTTATATGAGGGTTCTAGTCAGGCGCGGATGTTATCCTGAAGAGAACCACCAAGGATGAGACTCTCTATATCCAGCGGGTGTGCTGGGTCGAGACAGATAGCTAAAGCGTCCACATTAAAATCTACCAAGGTTTCCCCATAGGGTTCAACGCCCGCGGGCCTGTATTTAACCTCACGGGTCAGAGCCGGACGCGCCTTGAACAGAGCCGAAAAGAGGTTCGTAGAGTAGCGTACCGCATTGAAGCCCATTTGATAGGGCGTGTAGAAGAGGGTCGCATAGTAGTGTTCTTGCCCTCGCTTAATTACCGGGTTCTCCAACCGCATAATCTGAACACATCTCCGGTCGTGGTCGTTGTGATATGTGGCCGTCAGGGTTACTTGCTTTTTCTGCCACCAGGCGGGACCAAGCCCGAAGCCTTCCAGTTCAATGACGTTCGGGGTCACTGGCTTCCGGGGAATAACTATCTGGGTTGGCTCATCTACCATAAACAGAAGACCTTTCGGAAGTCCTTCGTAAACCTTCGGGTTCTTCTTCACGTAGTCAGCAAGAAGCCAAATCTGCTGGGCAAGTGCGATTGATTTCATTATCTTATTGATTAGTAGGGTTATATGAAGATTCTAGTTAGAGGATAGGAGGGTTAATTCCGAAGTCCTTCATCCAGCGAGCCAGCACTGCGGCCTGGCTAAGATGCTTTTGCATGCGCGTCTTGCACATGTTAATTGCAATCTCAATCAGGAAGGGGGGAAGGAACCAAGTCAGGACAAGAGCGCACCATACATAGAAGCCCAGGTCAAACTTTTCGACTGCAACAAGCGTAGCGGTGGAGAGAAGGAAACCTATAATGGTAATTGCAATCTCAGATTTTTCGAGCAAATCCCACAGGGTGTGGTACCTGTCTGCAATCCCCATGTGCTTCAAATACTGGGCACGGGTGTTAAGAACCGCGTCTTTAAACGTGTTCATAGCGTTCTATGAGGGTTCTAGAATTAACGGAAAACCACTTTAATTTCAGTGACATCTGAACTTTCTTCCTTTTCAACCACTGTGCTAAACTTCACCATGCAGGGAAGGAACAACTTTTCAGCCATGCGGCGGGCCTTGATAGAGTTTAATTTCTTGGCTTGTGGTTCATCAGTATTCAGTAGTCTGAATTTCATATAGGTCAAACTTTGGTCCACCATAAAATCTATGGCTAGAATCTCGTTTGCAATTCTGAATGCCACATCCTGCCAATTCTGGGTGATAACCTCCAAGAAGGTATGTGCCCAGTGCACGGCATCCTTAAAGGACAGGGAAGCCACTTCCAAAATAGTAAGAGCCTGCCCATTCCATTTCAGCTTGTGAATACGTGTGATAAAAGAAGTAGGGGAAATGCGTTGCAATTCAACGGCGTAAGGTCTTCGATACGGTTTAATGAATACCGAGCCTTCACCGCTCCATAGTTCCGGCTTTTCAATACGTACAGATTCTTCATCCTCATGAAGAAGGAGTGTGTTAGGCTGAATTTTATTTACATAGGTAGTTAATCTAATCCATTCAGGACGAGAAAGTTCTTCACGGCTCTTGCATTCAGTATTTACAAAAAAAGCGTTCATGCTTTATAGCGTTCTATGAGGGTTCTAGTATATTGGTTACTGTTAATTTAGATTGATTATCTTTTGCTTTTGATATGTTAGGCAAGACTAACAAATTAGGTTGGCCTAATTTGTTAGTCTTGCCTAATTTGTTAGTCTTGCCTAATTTGTTAGTCTTGCCTAAAGGTGGAAGTATCAAGCACCGGGTGCACTGGGTTAGAGTCTGAGTTGACAAGGCACATAGACCGGGAAGACATGAGCGTATGAAGCCGTTGATGCACCTCCTGATAGTGGCGGTGAGCATCTAACCATTCCGTCAAGAGACTGCGTAGGTACCGCTCACTTTTAGCACTAGTCAAAGCCGCTTCCACCTTTTCAAGCTCGCTTTTAATGTGGTTCTCCTGTTCTTTCAAGGCTTGCGCCAATTCCGCTTGCGCCCCTTCATCCAGTCGGAAGCTGACAGAACCACGGCATACATTGAAGGCACTTGCAGGGAAAGAAATAAGCTCAATAGTTTCCGCATCCGTTGAATAGTCTTCACACCTTACCCAGACTTGCACAGTTAATCTCTCCATATCCACAAGAACATTAATGTCATGTTTGTCATACAGATTGCAAAGGGCCTCAATTTCGCCGGACGCACGGTTAAATAAATGGTCAGCAAGGTATGGTGTGAAGCGATACCCTGCTAATGCCTTCAAATCAAGGCGTAATGCGGTCAGGAGATACTGGGAAACTGTCAAAGCTATCCGGCGATTGATTAGATAGGACTGTGTGCGCTTGATATCACGGAGAATAGACCGCGCCGCATTGTGACATGCGGCCCCTTCATCAGGAGAGAGCAAAGGAAGAAAAGTGCCCATTGCACCAGCGCAAGCATTATCTACCTGCTTTAAATGATTGTCTATTTGGTCATACCCATTCACGCTCAAGAAGTTGAACAGGTTTGCATGGAGAGAAGCGGCTAAAGTTTTTCCGAGGGTAACATGGACTCCGTATGTTGGCATGAAATGGGAGGTTGCCAGCGTTACGCCGTTTCTTCGGCGCATTTGCGCCCCTTCTGCGTCATACGTCCGATTATAATCTGCATAGTTTATCCCATTGAACAGGAAAGCTTTCTGGATATCGTCCGGTTCCGGGTTGTCCAAATATTTCACAGGTCGAAGGCAATCCAAATCACCGCAGAATTGAATGAGGGAAAGGGTGTTGTCCTTGAAACTCTTGACAAGTTTAGTTGCGGAAATGTTTGTCATACTTAAATAATTGCTTAGGGTTAATGAGTTAGGAATTATCGGTTGTACTTAGGAAGGGCGGCGTTGTAATCCGTGCGCTTGTAGTGATATGTTTTCGGTGACGTAATGGACGCAATAAGGGCATCCTGCTTCATCAGTTCACGCTTAACTTTAATTGTAGATTGCACAATCTTTCGCAAGATGCTTTCCTTCTGCATGTTGTGAAGTGATTTAAGAGCAGTTTTGACCTTTGAATCCAGATATTTCATGGCGGCGTTCAACTTGTAAATCACGGGTTGCATGTCATCCACGCTAACTATGCGATTAGTTTCAAGATTAACTAATGTCTTAAAATCCAACGGGAAAGAAATATGTTCTTCCATTCCAAGACTGCCATTAAATCGAAGGTAGTGCAAATCATAATTACTAAAATCTACGTAGCCTTTAATTGTGCGGAAGGTTTCTTTTTTCCGTGCCTCATTCAAAGCATCTAAAAAGCAAGCCTTTATTGCGTTGTCCAGCCGGACATTATAGACCTTACCCGCAAAACCGGGAAGCTTATCAATCAAGCGTTGGATGAAGTCAATGGAGATATTAGCGGCGTAATAATAATTAAAGAGTTTCACCCGTGTAACATTCAAATCGTCCAAAAAGACGCGGATTGATGCCCCGAGTGCCCGCCAGTCTTCTTTACTAATACCTACCTCCGGCTCATGGTTGAACTGGTTCCAGACTTCTTCTCGAACAGTTTTAATAGCGGCATCACTTTTAGCCATGTATGCAAGCGTTTCTTTATTAGTGGTATATTTCATTTTCTTATTCTTTCTATTGATTTGTTACATTGTTAGATTGCCTTTACAAGAGCACTCCCTATATCAAATTTCAAGGTTGTATGACAAAAGGCGTAATTGGTTACTGTTGTGGTAGTTACTTTTCAACAGGTATGTAAATCGTGCCCTCTTGAATATGTAGATTATCATCTTCATCCGTAAATACAAGAGCACCTTCCATTCCGCAACATGGGCAGGTTTCCGAAGTTACAGGCACAAGGCCTGACCATTCACAATTCAGACAGGTGACTGCATCGCCTTTTCCTTGTTCGGTGCGTTCCAGATATTCCCAGTTATTGATATTCATAATTATTTAAGAATGTATAACAAAAGTTGAATGCCTTTAAATATCAATCAATTAGGCGCATCACCCTAGCTTCTGCTTCATCCACACTAGAAGCCATATAGCGGCCATATCCGTCAAAAGTTTCCACTGCGGAGGCGTCCATGAAATTAGTATGGACGTAATAACTAAGATAAGGGCGGCCGTGCTTCTCGTAACTCCACCCTTCCGGGGCATATTCATCATTCCAACGCATATCTGCAACACGCTTAAAACCTGCATTTTTATATACTTTTGACAGGTGTGGCGTATCTAAACACATCAGCCACCCGGCACCGTGAACAACTGCGTCACATACTAACCAACTCCCTAGAATGATGCTTTGCGGTGACTTGATAAGCGTAACTAACTCAAGATTTTCTGTAATTGCATAAACCGCAACCGGATTTGAAGGTGTGCCTATCAAGTGGCAGTGCGCTTTCTTTTGGACATACCAGCTTTTTTCTTGCACGTCCACTGCGCCGCGCGTTCCCGCGTCAATCTGGTTGCGCAATTTATGGGCGGCGGTAAGCCATTCATTGATGTCTTCGGTTCCGGCATGGTAGCAATATCTATTCATACTCTATTGTCTTTCTATTTGGTTTGTTATTCACCGCCAATAAGGCGGTTGATGTGGCTATTTTAATGGATTTGCGGATATTGTCAACTATTTTATTTAAAAATTTTTCAGTGGGGCATGACAAAAGTTGCAACTCTCTTATTCACAGATAATTAACATGGGAAAGGTACTTACTCCAATTCAGATTTTCCGGCTCTACTTCTTGCCCTTTTATTTGACGGAAGCGCATGAAAAGCTCCACCTTTTTTCCCTTAGTATCATATCCAGGTGCGCTCCATTCTTCCAGATATTCTTCCCCTTCCCCCACATGATGAATGCTACCTGGGAAAAATCGGTTGGAAAGGGTCATTTGACGGGTGGCACAATAGACGCGCCCTTGATAGACATACCCGCCGAACTGTTTTCGGAGGCCGTGAAAATCAACAGGGCATTGACCTTGCACAAAGTAAAAATTATTGTTAACTACCAACCCCAAACGGAGGGAAACTGCACCGAGAGCACGGGCAATCAAACCTTCCAAAGATTCAACGGAATCGGAGGCGGTCAAATAGACTATCCATACCGTGCCATGCCTCCAACAAATATGTTCCCGTTGGAGTGCGCTCTTAACTCGTTTTTTAGCATTACGCCCTTCGGCACCTTGTGCATTGAGGCAGTCAAATAAAATTACGATTGTTTTTGCAGTTTTCATATTTAGTTTTTCTACTTGGTTTGTTTACCGCCTTTATTAGCGGTCAATGAAGTTAATCTAGCAGATTTTGCTACCTTGTCAAATTATTTTTTACTTTGTATGACAAAATGGATAAATTATTGATTGATAATGGCTTGTGCGTAATCCGTAATATTTTTTACGTGGACAACCCGGAAGCGTTCCTGTTCCGCAATCAGGGAAATGTCTTTTAACTGACGGGAAGTTGTCTGGGAGTATTTGCGGGAAGAAAGATAAAGGATTTTATTTGATCTATCTACTGCTGCAATTATGGTGGCGTATGAGTACAAGAGCGGCCCTATTGGTGGCTGATGAAGCTAGTTTATCGGATTTGATGATGTTGTCAACTATTTTATTTAAAATTTTTACGGTTTGTATGACAAAAGTTGAAACCTATTTATTTTCAGTGCGTTTCACGTTTGTAAATATTAGGCAGGTTAAGGGGCCGCTGGTAGGGCATATGCCTGATAAAACCCATTCACCGGGAAATTTCCGCTTGTCAATTCTTTTTTCTCTTTTTTGCGGTGTATCTGATTTCAGTCCTAGCGTCATCACCCTTTCCGGCGTTCCCCTCATTCTGCCTATCCGAAATGTTTCGGCGGTTATCTCGTCCATATTAAGCGGCATTCATTCCAGCATCTTCCAGCATCTTCCAGCATCTTCCAGCATCAAGCAAAGCGGGTCAGAAATGTGCACCCGTGAAACTTTCCAATCGGCTTCATTTCGGCGGTACTCGTCAATCGTCATTTCCCGGTGCGGTACGTTTTTGAGCAGGCCCCGCTTTTTAGCGATAATGGTAAGAGTTGCACCGCATTTTTCCGCTAGGTTAGTAAGATAGACTAGTTCCGTTGCGGCATTTTTTGAGAGTTGCAGGGTATAAGGTTCAACTTGTCTCACATTAGCGGCTAGATTTTTAATCATCACCCGTTCATGTGGTTTGAGTTCGGCAATGGTATTCATGATTGATTGTTAGTAAGTTAGAGATTAGTCAAAAAGCAGTTCGAAGCCGTCTTCATATTTGCTCAATTCCGCATCCCATGAATCCGCAACATCTTTGATAAGTGATTCAATGGCTTCCGGGTTTTCGGTAATAACGAAGACTATACAAGTATTGACGGTGCGGAAACTTTGCCCCGTGATACGGTTGATATGCTGGTGTAGGTTTTGCTGATGCGCCTTTTCCCAGATTTCGCTTGCAATTATTGCCATAGTTTCTTCTCTCGTAATCTATTGTCTTTCTATTTTGGTTTGTTCACCGCCCCTTGTGGGTGGCTGATACCCTTAGCGGGCGGGTTATGCGGCTATTTTATCAGGTGTTCTAATGTTGTCAACTATTTTATTTAAAATTTTTCGAGGTTGTATGACAAAATCGTAAATTGTTGATTATTAGTTAGATAGTTTGAAGTGAGAGCGGGCAATACTGGTTGGCAGGTAAATATCATCATGGGTGGCTAAGAGCACGCGCCTATTGCGGACGATAGCAAACGCCGTCCATTGCTCATTGCGGAAAAGTACAGAAGTCAGGGTATTAAGATAGGCACCAATAGAGCGGCGGCCGTCCGGTTTATGCGCACCTATAGGAGCTTTGCCCTTTTCCTTCCAAAAATAAATCATGCAATTATGAAGCCGGGTGGTCAAAGGTGCTAAAACGTGGCCTGTATATTTGTAGCGGCTCTCTACATTCCACGGTGTAGCGGGTGCAGGGCCGCCGAAAGCAGGAGCTTCCATATACCGGGAGTCTGGGGCGGCGGGGGAAACAAGGATAAAATGACTACCATACTTATCCGCAAACGTGCGTTCTTCATGTGTTGTATCTTCAAGAGTTCCGGTACGAAGATAAGGAATGAGGCGGGTAGGTATGTAAGCAATGGTGGTGTAGTCTCTCATATGTTTAGATTGGTTGCGGGAGGGAAGCAATCCCTCCCGCGGTTGGTGATGATTAGTCATTAACGCCGAAGGCCTGTTTAGCCGCCGCACCCATTACGGAAGTATTAAGCTCATACCGGGTAGCTACGATATTATTGCCCTGACGAGTAGTTACATCCACAAAATAGAGATTGCGGGCCTTACGGGCATCTTTATCATTGCGGATATCATGGCCCAGATAATCTTCAAGCAAGTCTTTATCCTCATCCCAAACGGCCGCAACCTCAATGTTATCGATGCAGGGCCTAATGGATTCCGAAGGCACGGGTGATGCAAAGACTGTCCGGCTTCCGTGGGTTACAAACATGTGTAAGGTTCCGGCGTTATCTTCAATCACAATGTAGTTCATATTCATAATATATTGTCTTTTTCTATTTTGGTTTGTTATTCACCGCCTTATTGGCGGTTGATGCGGCTATTTTATTAGGTATGATGACGTTGTCAACTATTTTTTTTAAATTTTTTCAGCTTGTATGACAAAAGTTGCAATGCCCTCACTACGCACCCTACCACAACCACCCGGCAATATTCCCGGCCGTCATTCTTGGCTTCCCGGATTGTGGTGACTAGCCGGGTTAAATCGTCCGGGTTTTTGAGGGTGAGGGCAAGAGCCGAGCAAGTGACGGTACCAAGTTCCACCGCTTCAAAATTGGATTTAATGGCGGCGAGTACCCGGGTGCGGGTCTCTTTGTTTTTGATAAGACTAGCCATGACGATTACTTTTTTCCCGGCATACTTTGCAGACAGTTCGGCGGGCGTGGGGGAAATGGCACTAAATATTAAGCGTTTTCGGTATCGTTCAAATTACGTAGGAGGGTGAGCAAGGATTCTGTGGGTACAATAGGGGCAATTGCCTGATTCCCCTTATCGTCCATGACTATCATACGGAGTTCACCCGTCCGGGTTTCGTAAATATGTGCGGTCACTTTGGCCATGTTCATATTCTATTGTTTTTCTATCGTTTAGCCGCCAATGAGGGTGACGGTTACAAGTATTATTTAGTATTTTCGGAGTATGACAAATTAAAGCAAACGGTCATCGATGACGCTAACCCATTGACTATTTGCCGCATCATAGCGGGGTGCAACAAAGAGAGCGGAATCAACCCCTAGCGGCATCCATGCAATGCGCTCATGCATGGGCAGATTGTTGAGGAGACTCGCCGGGGGTGTGCCGTCAGGGGAAATGAGCATCACGCCATTTTCGGAGGCCCGTACAACAGTCACACCCGGATAATTCCGGGAAACGTTCAGCCATGCGTACCGGGTCATGAGGTCTAAAATCAGCAAGGCATCTTTAGCAGTCATGCCCGTATACCAACGTACCCGGTCATCTACCGTTGACCACATAATAAGAGTAGATTCTTGCAGTTCATAGCTTATATGCAGGTTTTCAATAATTCCTTTCAGCTTCATAAGTTATTGTCTTTCTATTGTTTGGCCTTCCTTTCGGCGGTGGTTACAAGTATTATTTAGTATTTTCGGAGGTTTAGGCACGGAGCCCATTCAGGGATTGCGGCGATTTCGTATTCTTCCGATTTGTTCATATCTTATTTCTTTCTACTGGATTACCCGCCTTCATTAGCAGGTTGATGTGCTCATTTTACAAGGGTGCAGAATGTTGTCAACCGATTTATTTGATAATTGTTGATACTCATTGGTGCAAGCGGTGTAACCCGTTGAACCTGTGGCAATTATGATTTTGTCATACACCTTCGCATAGCTACGGTGCGGGCCCTACAATCTCCAAATGCGGTTTCCACGGCTTCCACGGCTTCCACGGCTTCCGCTCACTTCCCATGTGCTTATGTATGCGCACGTGATAATATAGAGCGGTTCCGTGGGTTCCGTGGGTGAGCGGTTAGCATGGGTTCCGTGGGTTCCGTGGGTTCCGGCCGCACGTCAAATTGCACAACTTCTTAAAGTTTAGCCTGTTACATTTCTTATACACCTGTATAACTTTTAGTTAAGGTTTCTTAATTAAAATTTTAGTTACTTCCCATTTAGAACCTTAGTATATTTTTTATACCATTTTTGAATATCAATGAGTTATACAAATTACGTAACTAGTTACGTTTCTTAACTGAAAAAGTTATACGCCTGTATAAAAAATCGAAGATATTATTACAATTTTGTAAAATGAAGCATGCTTCAAATAATTTAAAGACTAATTCCCAGTGCTTTCTTCTTATTCCGACAAGATTAGTAGGAATTAAAAAGATGAAGCCGATTCTCAAATAACATTCTTGCCGATTAGGCATTATATGTATTATGCGAAGTATGGAACTGTAACCCGTTGATTCCGTGGGACTTATGGGAAACAGGGTGTCAATGGGAAACAGATTAGAACGGAAGCATGCAACGATTGCGTGAAGGCGTGTGCTACCATATACCCTATTGAGTATAAGACGGTTAGGGGAAGCGGAAGCCGGAAAGCCACGGATTCCACGGATGCCGGGAGGCCACGGATGCCGGGAGGCCCTAATATGTTAGGCGCAACTAACTTTTGGAAAAAATTGGCGGCATGGGGAAATTTTTTCGGCCAAAAAAGTCCAAATACCACCACGGTTTCCGGGGCTTCGGGGTTACACATGCGCCATTGTAAAAGATTGACACAAATTTTTTGGGTGGGGGTACGGGAGTAGGGGTACCTTCTGGGCAGACAGAAGTGGGCCTTGTCAAGCAAAATCGACACACGGCTGGACTTCATTTTCATCTATTTTATGCTTGACAGAAAAAAGATTTCTGTTATAAAACCCTCCGGTTCTCGAAGAGGTCTGCCAGGGCTCACTCCTCAACTGTAGACCCACTCTTTACTCAGGTAGCCGCAACAGACAATGTTGAGTAAAACTGTTGGCCGGGCAGACCTGGTTTCGAATTCGAGAACCCAGCTTCCATAGGTTACCCCGGAGGTCGCGTCAACGGCTTCCGGGGTTTTTGTTGTCAAGAGAAATCGACGCGCGGCGAGGGTTCCGAGAGCATATTAAATCCTACTAGTTTGGTAGGGATTAAGAGGGTCCAAATTAGAGTTACTGAAACCTCATGAAGCAGTCCATGTCAAGCAAAATCGACACACAGCCATTACCCGTGCACATGGTACTGTCAGATAAACAATAACATTTCGTTATACCTGGTCATGAAAGAACCCTCCAAGATGTCATGGAGGAAACATCCTGGAGGGTAGAAAGAAGCGACTAAAACCAATAGAAAGGAGGGGGTCCGTGTGAAGAACCTTAGCCAGGAAGGTTTCTGAACTCGCGTCGCGTAGCGGTGTCAGCGGTTGTCTCCGCAGGAACCGGGAGCAATCTATCACGGGGTAACTGGGGTTGTCAAGCAAAATTGGCATGCGGCGGTACCTGGGTACATGAAGTAGAATTCCAGCATACAGGGATAGCTCTTGCTCTTATAGTCGCCGCGGGTGGTTTGCTTGTTCTTGATAGACGGGCCAACCCTTTCGCGGGCTTGTAGGCATGTTGGCTATCATTAACCGCAAGAAGAAGTCAAGACCGCTTTAGCCTGGGGTAACTTTGTTCTATCGTATCGAACCTACTTACAATGTTACCCATACCTAAAAGAAGGGTTCAGGGGTGAGACGGACAATCACAAGGGGAGAGATAGGCAAGAATGTGGAAGGTGGGGGTAACATAGGAAGAATGTTAGAACTCAACACCAGAAAAACTTGACTTGAGAACACAGCCTTGTTAATTTCCTCCTGGTCCTACCTCCTTAAAAGAACTCCAGACGAAAAGGTTAAAGTGCGTTCTGAGTTCTACCCGGGAGGTAGGTCCACATCGTGTTCATGGTTTTGATTAGGTCTGGGGGTCCATCTGAAAGGGTGCGACCCCCAGTTTCGTGTTAAGCGGCTCGATTAACAAGAAGTAAACAACTCTAACACGATGTGGAGATTTCATAGTGTAACACCCTCATTCTCAGAGAGATAAAGGTGAAAAACAAGGAGGTAAACAACTACAAGTTGTTAGGACGGAACTCGTTCAATGAGAATGAGTTACAGGTGTTCAGGGCTCTTTCTAACGCGCTAACAACAAGTTGTCCATATATATATATATAATACATACCCCTTATACCCCTTTTTATCTCTTTATTTTTTATTTTTAATTTTTAGGTTTTTATTGCTGTTTTGTTATTTCGGTGTTTCATTTTA
>ERZ1664526.2-NODE-2-length-39097-cov-12.806106_pt1 | contig 39097 bp, 58 predicted proteins | sample MGYA00575330_ERZ1664526 | MGnify/ENA primary metagenome ERZ1664526 (study PRJEB40874, sample SAMEA4040743) | Gallus gallus | biome: gut; material: content | place: India | collected 2016-01-01 | study: EMG produced TPA metagenomics assembly of PRJEB14491 data set...
CTGTATATATTATGAAAAAAGCAAACACCTCTATTCGGCTAAAGATACTTATGTCTGATAGCAATCTACGCCAAGTTGATATATTAAATTTGACAGAACCATATTGTAAAAAATATGATGTGAAAATGAATAAGTCAGATATCAGTCAATATTGTTCTGGAAAAACAGAACCTAATCAGGATAAACTTTTTATACTTGGCATGGCTCTTAATGTCAGCGAAGCTTGGTTAATGGGATATGATGTACCTATGGAGCGCAACGATTTTAAGGATGCTCCACAGAATGCTCATTCATCTTTTGACAATATTGAAGATTTTAAAAAAGCTTATGACAAAAGCAAAATCCGCGAAGACAGGCTTATCAGTGTTATTATTGATAATTCGAAAAAGCTTAACAATGACGGCAAGAAAAATCTTTTAGATTACTCCAATGTACTGCTTGGAAATCCTGCTTTTTCATTGGATTCACAACTCAACGCCGCCCACGAGCGCACCGATATAGAAGTTACCGAGGAAATGAAACAGCATGACGATAATATTATGAAAGACGATTCTGGATGGGAGTGATATTTTGACAAAATATGAAACCCTTCTTGATGAAGCGCGCAAGAAAAAATTAAAAGTAAAAGAATACCCATTGCAAGGAAATGATGGAAGAATATATAATAATAGAATTGCGATCCGATCAGATATTGAAACAGAGAAAGAAAAGGCTTGCGTGCTTGCAGAAGAACTTGGACATTACTGTACTACTACAGGAAATATCTTAGATCAATCCGAAGATATGAATCGGAAACAGGAATATCGTGCAAGACTGTGGAGTTACAATTATATGGTTGGACTTAGGGGAATTATAAGAGCTTATGACAATGGATGCTCTGATATACACGAAATGGCTGCTTACTTAGATGTGACTGAAGAATATCTAGAAGCAGCTATTTCTTGCTATAAAAGCAAGTATGGTATTTGTAAAATAGTTGACAATTATGTTATATATTTTATACCTTATTTTAAAGTTGGGAAAATTATCAATTAGGTTAATTCGCTTATGCGTTTTAATAATAAAAAAAGAAAGGGATTGAGAAAAATGAAAAAGAAATTAGTAACATTATTATTAGCCGGAGCACTTGCGATTTCCGCAACAGCTTGCGGAGGTAGCGAAGAACCTGCTACGGAAGAGACCACTACGGGTAGCGCAGAAGAGGCTGAAGTTGAAGAAGAAGTGACTTATCAAAGCATATTAGATGATTATACAAAGCAAATTCAGGATGCTACACCAGGTTTGGTGGAAGAGTATAATACAGAATCTGCCGAAATATCCAGTGATCTTAACGCACTCGCCGAATTATCTAACAGCAAAATCGAAGAACTTGCGGAGATTTCGAACGCAGGGATTGAAGAAATGGCAGAATTAATGACTAAGAACGGTGATGAATATGATACATACGAAGAATGGGCTGGAAAGTTGCAGGATGTTTATAGTGATTATGCATCCCAGATCACAGATGCTTATACTTCGTCTGCCTCTGGAATGAGTACAGAAGATATAATGAATTCGCTTGATTCTTTGCAGCAGTAATAGTCCTTGACTAAACTTTGACTAAAACCACCACTTTGTTGACTAAAAAACCGCCCCAGTGTTGGCGTACTGAGACGGTCGATATCACCGGAGATGATACCTTAAGCGCAATTATATTTTACCATCTCCGGGCAAATCACACAATAGAGAACGTTTGTTTGGAGGGAATCATGAAAATCGAAAAATTGAAATCCGGATCCTATCGCATCCGGAAAATGTACAAGGGAGTATCCTATTCTGTGGTGACGGACTATAAGCCTACGCAGAGGGAAGCGATCAAGCTGCTGGATCAGGAAATGGACAAAGTCCAGAACAAAAAAATTCGAATGAGTTTCGAAGAAGCATCTAACCGGTATATTGAATCCCGCAGCAATGTAATCAGCCCAGCAACCGTAAGAGGGTATCAAAGCATCGTCAGAAACCTATCAGACGGCTTTAAACGGCTTTTAATAACCGATATTACTAATCTGGACGTACAAACAGAAATCAACGCCTACAGCGCCACTCACAGCCCTAAAACGACAAGTAACGCCTGTGGGTATATAACAGCAGTTCTGGGGATGTATTGCCCGAATCTGATACTTAAAATAAAGCTCCCACAGCGGATTAAAAAAGAGCCATATATCCCTACTGACGAGGATATCAAAAAGATATTGACCGCTGCTGACGGAACACAATATTACATACCGCTAATCCTCGCTATGTTCGGTCTGCGCCGATCAGAAATATGCGCCTTGACTATAGACGATTTGGATGGTAATATACTGACAATAAGCAAGGCAAAGATCGAGGACAGCGACGGGAATTGGCATATCAAGACTACAAAGACTGTGGAAAGTACACGTAAAATGTACCTGCCGGACGCCATAGCGGATATGATACGGTCTCAAGGGTATATATATAGCGGTCATCCGAATAGCATCGTATGCTGGCTGACACGAACCGAAAAATCTTTGGGCATGCGTCATTTTAGCTTGCATAAACTCCGGCATTACTACGCATCTACGGCAAGCAGTCTTGGGGTTCCGGAAGCGTACATTATGCAGGCTGGGGGATGGAAGACAGACCATGTATTAAAATCTGTATACCGTCACGCACAAGAAGGACGAACGGAAGAGATGCAGGAATGTACAGCCAAATATTTACAGAATGTGATCTTATAATTTTGTCACGGAATTTGTCACGAGTTTTAAAACACCGCATAAACACTGGGTTTTTGGAGTGTTTTAAGGACTGTTCGACTCCCGTTATCTGCTATTGCGTATTTACAGCGGAAAAGCCCGGAAAACCGCATAAATACGCTATTTTTTTACTCTTAATTGGAAATTATACTTCTATTTAGAAAGTATATTTCCAAGGTTTTTTGTCACAGATTTTGTCACGGAATTTGTCACGGAGATGGTTGCAATATTCGCTTGTTTTATAGGCTTTCACAATTTATTTGTCACAAAAAAGTCCCCCGGCTCATCACCGGGGGATACAAAATATAGCGACGATTGAAAGGTTGGTTAATGAGTTACTGTCCCTGCCCTCCTTTCGCTTTTGATTATGTAAAGCTGGCCAGCTTCAAAGTGCAATCATATCTTTCAGGGTCTTCAGCCCGGCGATTCCATCCACGCCGCCGCAGATTCCGGGATCTACTTTTTCCCGATCACGCTGGTAATTTTTGATAGCGTAGATGGTGTTTGTCCCACATTCCCGGTCAAGAGTCAGTTCTTTCCCGTCTTTTCCTTTATAACCTCTTGCTTTCAGGATTTCCTGGACTAAAAGCACGTGGGTGCCGACTTCTCCGCTCTGTACCGTCTTGCACTCAAACATATAATTTCCTCCTTCTGCCTTCTCTGGTGCTGCTGATCCGCTTACTCCCGCATAATCAGGCCGGTGGAATCGATGTGACGTACCGGCGATTTTGTATTTTTTCCCCGCCACTACTCCACCGCCATTTGACACCACCCCGGAAGCGCCTGACGTATTGCCCTCGATGGTGTAAAAATATCCACCAGATACTTGGTATACAATTCCTGTATGAGAATAGCGACTGCCATTCCAGAAAACGACCACATCGCCCTTTTGCGGGCTGGTATACCGCTGCCCGGCAGCTTTGCTTTTTTCGGCGAGCGCGTCACAGGATATGTACGGGGCGTGCAGCAGCAGCTTTTTGGCCGCTTCCAGGCCGTATGCCTTAACGAAGCACCAATGGATAAATCCAGCACACCAATATTGCGCCTGGTAATTCCCCAGACCCCATTCAGCCAGATCACGCCAGTATTTCGTGTAATTTCTACTTCCAGCATTGTCCGTCTTGCTGTCCAGCTGGCTATTTGATTTCTTTTCCAGATATCCGTCCTCTGCTTTTGCAATGGCAATGACGGTATTCATATCAACCCCCATAGCTTGTCCTCCTTCCTCTTCGGCATATTGTTTGATCCATTTTACACAGCACTCATGCCGGGACTGAAATTTCTTGTCCCCTACCTGATTGCTGTTGCTGGTGTCATTCTGATCCTTTTTAAGTGACGCAAAAATGCTGTCTGGCGTGTAAGGCTTCGCCGCGCGGTCAAAGATTCGCTTTGTCGGGCCTAAGCCGCCAAGATGCTCGATCTCACACCACATCATTTGCGCCAACACGCTGGTTACGCCGTATTCTTCCGCTGATTTAATGTATTTTTCCATCAGCTCAGTGAATAGCGCATCCTGGCATTCTTTTCCGGCAGGAGTCGTAATAATCGCAATCAGGGCATTTTTCTGGGCGGTAGTCGGAGCCCATTTCGCAGCCACCCAATCTACTGATAGTTTTGATTCGATCCCGGCCGTATCCGCTTTTCGGAAGGCTGCCGGGTCTTTTTGCAGGATCATCTGGCATAGCTTTCTCCCTTCATTTCCGTAATTTTGCGCCCATCCCAGGGTGCAGGTTACCTCTTTGTTGCTGTTGGTGTACGGGCCTGCATACGCTTCATACCGGCGCTTCCCGTAGACTTGTCCACCGGACTCCACGGCGCCGATGATGTTGGTCAAAACGGCCATGTTTTTATCATTCATTCTTTTCTTCCTCTTGATTTACAATTTTGTCCGCTACTTCCAGGCCTTTTGTCAGTATTTTTGGTACATTAAATCCAGCTTCCACAAAATTTTCTATAATAGACCGAATTTCATTAATTAAAAGGGACGCCAACACAAACCAGCCCAGAAGTGTAGTGACGCCAAGATCAATCCCTATTGTCTGACCAATTTCGATAAATACCGCACTGGCTCCAAACGCCACGGCCACCATCAACCAATATCCTAGTTTCTTCAGGACACCTTTCCATCCGGCTACGGAATTCTCTTTTTTGTTGATACGGCTCTTCATCCAGCCAGTCAGCCAGTCTGCTACATTCAGCAGCAAGAAGGCCACAAAAAGAATCCAGTGCTCTCCCAGCACATAGGAAAGCACTGCAATTACAGTTCCCGCAATGGCATTATACCAATCTATGATTGCATTCGCATAATTCATTTTCTTCATATACCTCCACTCCTCTTATCTTATGCTGTTTCCCACGCCTGCGGATATTCCGCCGGACTAAAATTAGTATCCCGTTTGCAATGCTGCGTTGTCCCATCCTCCCAGATCATGTACTCCCCGGCCTTATACATATCGTGCGCCCCAGTCTGCGCTTCCCAAGGCAGAGCATATTCCGGTTTGCGGCTGTGCCAGGGTTTCCAGAGTGTCCGGTTACTTATCGTCCAATCTTGCTGCACGATGCCATCGTAGGCAGTCATACACTCGTATGGGTATCCGGTACCCGGGTCTGTGGCAACTTCCCCGGCATCGTGGTATTTATTCTGCTCATACACCGGAAATAGTCCCTTGCACGCAATACCTTCTGTCTTATCATCAAGCTCTGCAATTTCCGCCATCAGTTTGTTTCTGGCATACCGAATTACGCTTTCCAACGCGTCTATCATCATACCGTCAGCCCCCTTTCAATCGCCGCCTTTAGCTTTTCAATTTCTTCCAGTGCCTGTGTTCCAGGATCTGGTTCCGCCGGCTGATAGATATAGTCCAGATAGCCCTCCGGATGGGACTGTATATCTTCCAGCGGCAGTGCTTCCGCCGGAGCTATGATCTCGTTGTAATCATACTCAAAATATGTTTCCGTGGTCTGGCCATTTCCCATATCCGGATAAGTCTCTTGTCCCTGGGTCTCGTTTTGGCAGATGTATACGTAAGCCGTGCCGTCTCTCTGGATGACTTTAATCGGCGGCTGCTGCACCGCAAATCTTGCTTTCATTTTTTTATCAACTCCTTACATTTCTGTAATATTTCTTTTGTTTTTAGTTTTCGTTGTATCCTTCTGCTGTTCGTATGGATCAGATATCCGTTGTATGATAAGCATTTCTTCGCCAACACTTCCGTCAGTCGTTTTCGGGACCGGCGGAAGGCATGTCGGACACGTAGGTAAGTTCTCCCTCTGATTTCCGTGTGCATCCGGTATATCTTATACCCCAGCATATCAATGCAGTTTCCGTCAATCCGTCTGACTTGATAAGTCGGTTTAATTTCAAGACTCATTTCTGCCGCCTTATTGACTGTGAGTTTTACAGCTTTCTCCATGTCCCTTTTTCGGGAGCCAATCATCAGGATATCATCCATATAGATCAGGCAGTGCCTAACCAGATTAATTCTTTTCTTCCCAGTTTTGCCGTTTCTAATTCTGTACATATTTTCCATGATCTCATGGTATAGGATGCTCATATAGAGATTACATAGATACTGACTGAGATATGATCCGATGCTTAATCCACACTCAAAGCTATCAATTAGGATGTGGACTAAATTAAGCAGTAGATCGTTTTTAATATATTTGTTTAAAAAGTCCATCAGCCTTTCGTGGTCGATGCTTTCAAAACATTTACGCACGTCCAATTTGACAAAATAGCGCATATCCTTATTCCTGATCCAGTGGGAGATTACTTCCTTTCCTTTTGTGGTTCCGCGTCCAGGTATTGATGCATATTGATACTCACCAATCCGTTTAAAAATCGGCTGTAATCCCTCAACTGCTATGTAATCATAGAGTTGTTGCTTGATATTCTGTATGCCGATACGCCGTAATTTACCGCTGGATCCATCTACCTTATCCCGATACCAGATATCCGGAAATGATATAGTATTGTTGATAATCTCTTGCTGAATCTCTGATATGGCAAACTCCACAAATGGATACATTGCAGGTTTTCCATACCGATGATAAATACAACGTATATATTTTTGATTAAGTCCAGATACCTGTGACAAATATTTTGTTACGTCATTACGCTTATATTTTTTATTCAGGCAGGCGTATACTGCCCTACTTATAAGACCTCTGTCTGTGATATCAACGTCCTTGCATAATCTTTTCATCGATTATAATTAAGAGGGTTTTCGGTTTTTGCTACTAACCCCGGCATACATCTCAATGTATACCCCTACTTGCAATCACGCTTTCGGCTGGCCTTTCTAACTTATTTTAGGATTTTTTCAATCCAAAGAACCTTGCGGTTACAACTTCAGTTGCGAAACACGATGCAATGTTTTTTTGATTATTACTATAATATCAGGCGGCGTAATTCCAGTTCTCGTTCCCGAGCCTGTTCCTGCAATTCAAGTAAGCTGAACCGGCATTCGAACCGTTCCTGAGGTTCCCGCCTATGCACCGTGAGTCCTTATGAGGGGAGTACCCCTCTTTCCCTCCGGGAAATTCACCCCCGGAAGGCCTTAATCGCAGGCGGCGAAATACCAGCCCCCGCCCCCGAGCCAGTGCCAGCAAAACAAGAAAGCAGAACCGGCATGCGAACCGAGCCCGAGGCTCCCGCCCTGTAAATACTCGCGTAATCCAGACGTTGCACCAGTACCTCCTGCGTATACTCGGTCACCACATCCCTGAGAGAAACTTGATCCTTCCGCCGCCGGATACCACGATCCGGTATCATTATTAATATTGATATCACCAATCCACCAGTCCGCATTATTGCCAGCTTCCGCTGCCGGAATCGTGCCGATCTGTGTGTAAGTGCTTCGTATTGTTGCGTCAGATGAGGAGTGCGGTACGCCTTTGGGAGCTACCAATACATGTTTTGTGTAATCAGCCTGTAAGTCTATCACCGTGTCAGACGCTACGATATAAGCGCCCACTGCATACTCCCGGCCCTGCACCCGATATGGATGTTTACTGTCTGTATTGCTTCCCAGTGATCCGTCATGTCGCCCTTTGACAGCATCTGTTGATCCTGACCACCAGTGCATCGTTGATAAAATAATCGGGGCTGAAAAATCTTCTGTGTACACATGTGGCTGCGTATCAAAAGCTGATTCCTCCGGGATATCCAGATATACCGCCATGTTGCTTTCGTCCAGTGTCTCAATACTCAGGATTTTTACATCGTCCGCATAAGCGTGTACGGTCGCCTGTCCACGGTCACGGTTTTCAGCTCCGTCATTATTACCTGCATATCCCACAGACACATAGCTGCCAACCACAAGATTTGCCGCTTGAGCATTGGTGACCGGAAAATATGTATGGGATTCTGGACTTTGTACTGCTGCCTCATACTGCAGGCTGTAGTTGGTGCATCCTTGATACAGCGTCTGGGAATTCTTTGTGTTCCCCTTGATGGCGTTAAACACAAACTGGAAGGTGTTTCTGCACGCGCCTGCGCCCCAGTATCCGTCTCCTTTTTCCTGGTAGTCAGGAATCATGCTGTTATGTGACTGATTTCTAGCTGGCTTAAGATTCGGCTGAGACCTTAAAAGTCCGTCTGATGCTTCACCGGACACATAAGCCGATCCAATACACCACGGTACCACCGTACCGTCCGCTTTCTCACATTCCGGCCACGGCACAAGCCCAAGCTCCGGATGTGGAGTATCGGAAATGGTAATTGTATCATACTCTGCATTAGAGGCATCCCAATTATACCAGAATGACATCTGCATAGCGCCCACATCCACGGCTCCGGAAGTCTTATATTCGCCCGATCCTTCGATAGCGATAGGACGGGCGGTTCCGTCAGCGTCGCGGATGTAATTTACGTGACGCCATTCAAAAAGCGGGTGCTGGCCGTTCAGGTAATCGTCCTGTCCTTCCTCCGTGTCCGTAGATGGTTCAAAGACAAGGCCTTCGTTGTCCAGTTGTTTTACTCCGGTTGACGTGGGGTTTGTGGCAAATTTCCAGAGTTTTGTCTGGTAGACTTTTCCGGTACGGCGTAAGGCATAGTAATTTCCGATGGATTTTTCCAGTACCGTTTGCGGGACACTTAAGTCTCTTAATGGATATTCACCTTGCGGTGTCTGTATGTATGCTGCATAATCGTTTTCAACTACTGCCATATCTAACCTCCTGTACTAAAAGTAATTACATGATTTTCAACTTTTGGTAGCTCCGATATATTTTCAATCGCTGTCTGTTCCGCCGCCTGTACCGCTTGTACCGCCTGCGCTGATGTATTTTGCACCATCTGCATCAACTGAGCAATCACATCTGACTGCTCTTCTGTCGGCTCCGGTGTGTCTACTTCCAGTCCCTGTAACACCTGTGCCTGTGCAAGAGTCGTATTCCATTCATTTGTTATTGTTGATCCGCTTACCCTCACGGCGCAGACAATAAACTGGACGCTTCCCCGGTATGCTGTGACTTTTCTCGAAAGAAGCCACGAAAAAGTAATATTATCGCCATCTGCGGAAACATCATCCACGATATACTGGTCTTTCTGTGAGCTCGCATTTTGGTAATTAATCCGTATCTGGAGCTGTGACAGGTCGATATTGTCACCGACAATCTTCGGACACTGGAAATACAGACGCTCTACTTTCTCATCAGATTCGACACCCAATAGCTGATAGGTGGTCGGTATGGAGATAGTCCTTGTTTCGGGATCAATGATGCATTTTCCGTCTTCTGCAGAATAGGGATCCACAGAATTATAATTTTGCAGTAATAGTTCTTCTGCTGTCATATCATCCCTCCTGTCTTACCGTAACCTTTGTAGTGGTTATCATACTTTTATTCCGATCCATACCGGTAAGCGACACTTTAAATTGCTCCCAAGTCAAAACATCATCAGGGATCATACATACGTTTCCCTTTAAGATTACTGGGTATTCCTTACCAAGCTTCCAAAATGATGCCGCAATCACCCGTCCAGTCCACTCAGAAGAGAGCAAGAAATGCGCCATCAGATAATTTTTACTGCCTCTGACAATCCCCGAAAAATCGCAGGAGGGGTCTTTGGTAAGCCGCTGACCGTCAGCAATAAATTTAAGGATTCTCATTGTTGCTGCCTCCGACAAGACTGATTATATGGTTACTGACGGATAATTCTCCCGCGCTTACCGGATTTTCTTCCAGGTACTGATCTACGGCAGCTTGGATTTGTTCTGGGGTGACGGTGCCGCCGCCCGTACCATTCTTGCAGAGATAATCCAGGTACATCTCTTCCCGGGTAATTGGCTCTTCCGGATATTGCGCGGTGTTTTCCGCCATCACGGACAGGTATTGCTCTTTTCTTGTTACGGGATCAGGTAAATTCGCCATTTCCATTCCTCCTTTCATGTTGCGGCAAAATACATTGCATGGATAAAAATTGCTGTTTTTGCGGGAATTGATGTATATCCAGCCGTTCCTGGCTCCGTAGCTCTGGAGGCAGTCACTGTCCCATCCGTGTTAATCCTTAATTGATATACATTGTCAGCGGCAGTAGTGCCCATTTTTACAACCATTTTTGATGGACGGTATTGAGCTGCAAGTGTGACTCCGAGAGTCGTCTCTGCCGTTGATCCCGCAATTTGATTTGCCGTGTTTCTAACTGCGCCTGAGAGTTCCACAAAATTTCCCACTTTTTTTACTTGCAATGGATGAGCAGCAATACTCTCATAATTTCCGGTGGGACTAAGCGTTACCCATCCGGTATCAGATGGATTTATATTGCTGCTTGATAGCATTTCCCAATCTAACCAGTTATTTGTGTTCGAACTTAATACTCTCTTGTAAAAGTCTCCGGCCGAATTGATTAACTGCTGTACAATGACGTTTGCAGAAACCGGAATTACATATAATGTAAATCCATTTGTCACCGGCGCATTTTCAATACCGGTAGTGTAATTCGTATTTGGAGAATAATAAATTCCCGGCATCTGGTATTCATTAAGATCGCCATTACTGTCTATCAATTGAGCTATTCCAAAAATGCTTTTTGGGAAATCATAAATTTTTTCTTGATTAAAATAGATTTCCGACACACTAAAATACGTCTGTCCTCCAAACATATAGCCAATATCCCCGATTAATCCGACGAATTCCGGCTCATCCGAATTTCCGCGTGGAGAGTATTGGGCTATTGTACTGACCGCGCCTGTATCGTAATCAATCATTTGCAGGTAGATAGCCGATATTCTTTGAGTGGCAGATACAAGCTCTCTTGCAAAATATAGTGCAATAAATTTTCCGTCATAACAAAAAGAAGACTGTGCAGTCATTTCGCACTCTCCGGCATACTGATTTTTGTACGTGTTTTCGTATTGTTTCAGTTGTCCCCAGCTGGAATCATAGATCGTAAGATAATCCGTGTCCAGCACATAATATCTGTTGTTAATATCATCGTAGGATATCAGCCATTTTGACCGGGTATTGCCAAGATCAAGGGTATTTTCCAAGGCGTATGTTGAGCCATTTAAGACGGCAATTTTATTCGCGTTTGTTCCGGTGCTTCCAGTCGCCACATAAATCTTTCCATCATCTGGATTGTATGTCAGATCGTTAGCATGTCCTAAATCAAGGGTTACTCTTTTAATAACAGTTTCATAATCTTTGTCTAATTCGACTAAGATGCATGAATTATTATCGTCATTAACAATTGCCATTAAAAAGTGCTGCTTTGTCGGAAGATAACACCCGCCCTGCAGCGTAGTGTATCCGCTATCCCCTGACAGCGTTTGGATCGCAAGTCTTTTTCGGTATATATCTTTCTTTACGGGTTTTCCAAAGCCAAATATATTTATAGTTATTTCTTCTTCCAGCTGCTCACCTTGACTTGACACTGTTGTCTTAAGTGTTTCAACGTCAGACTGCATCTGTTGATAACCCTCGGGTGTAAATTGCGCTGCATTTTCTGCTGCCTGTTCTGCCGCTGCCGCTGCGTTTTGAGCATTTTGAGCATCTTGGGCGATCTGATTTGCCAGTTCATAAAAGTCCGGAAGATCCGAATCTGAAATATCGGTATCAGTGCCAAATGCCGCTTGCTTGACCATTAGGATAAAATTCGCTGTAGCAAGTACATCTTCTCCATTTTCGATTACTACTTCGCAGTATACTCTTCCTGCTATTGCCGTCATATTCTGTGTAACATCACACACAACCTCTGTCCCGCTCAATTCCGCAGAATAAGAAAAACCTTTTTTATCTCGTTTTGTGCCCTGTACTTTTGCGGTTGATCCTGCTGGAATTTCAAATTCTCCAGAACTGGCATATAGATTAATATGTAGTGTCCGGCTGCCCTCATCAAACTGACTAACATTAATAATTGGTGGCAACCCTCCTGGCACAACATCTAAATATATTGTTTGTTCTATCATGTGCTCACTCCTTATTTATAATAAGTAAGATTGTTATATAATTTTTCCGATGATGAGCAAGAAACATTATCATTTGTTCCGTAATTTTAAAACGTTACATTACCATTCAAATCAATTCCTATGACCCAATGATTAATTCCATTACTCGGCATAACCTGACGAATCGGTATGGGTGGCCACATGGATTTCGGAAGTACAAATATGGTTTGCTCTACACCGGGTGCAATGTCTATGGACGGCGAAACAATTCCCTGAATATCAATCCTGCTTCCGTCTTTTCGATACTTGAGGCTATCGTTTTCTGCAAAAAAATCCGTCAAATTTGCAGTTATCCATATAGAAGATATTCCGTTTACCCGATTCGGCTGCATAGGAATAGATTCTTCTGCAGCTTCCGAGGTATCTTCTTCATCAATTACCGTAATCACAGGATCGATACCGCTTGTCCTCATGAGGTACTCTCCAAGAGTTACCGTATATTGCCTCTCCGAAGCTCTTACCTCTATTTTGAGGGCGCGGCTTTCCAGGTACATTTCGCCGTCATTGTCAATGACATACACGGTATCTCCGATCTGTAGACCATCCGGAACCTTTTTCAGCGTGACTTCATAGTTTTCTTCCATCTGGCTTGCTTTCTTGAGAGACGCAATTGCCTGAGAGCATAATGTTTTTTGGTTTGTTGACGTACCGTTAAACATTTTGCAGATATATCCGGCATTCACACCTTCTTCCGCATATCTCCGGCTCCAGATTTTGTTTGCTTCCCGGCAGAAAAGATATGTACCGGACACATAAAAATTACCATCGTCATAAGTGTACCCATTTAAGCTGATGGGCTTATCAGCCCCCTCTGGAGTACCGCCCAGCACCTTATACCCTGTCGCTAAATTCGCAATGGAGCGTTTTAAAACAATTTTGTCAATCTCTCTATTTAATCTGAGCGATATTCCAGAATCTTTTCCTCGTTGCTTATAAATGTTGATATATCGATGCTTTAGATCCAATCCTTCGATTTCGAAACTGTACCCAATTTCCGCTCCAAACGAAGATGCGATACTGAGAAGCCTCTCAGATGCCGTGGAATCTGTATCCCAAGATAACGTCCGAGTAAGATTTGGAATCTCATTGATATGTATCTCAAATCCACTATCTTTCGAATACTTTTCCACGTAATACGATATGGGATATGCTTTATCAGCGGTATATTCCCCGTATACATCGTTAAGTAAGTCAAGTCCGGCATCTTCTGCATACACATAGATTGTGTTATTCGATGTGTCCTCTTCCGTGTCGATGATTGTGTAAAACTCATCTGCATCATCGTAGCTGCGCATAAGGTAATTACCTGGATATGCCATATTTCTTGCTTCCGACAACGTATCTTCGTTATATTTGAGATCAAATTCAAACGTCGATACGCCAGAGTCAACATCTTCTGTTTTTACGTCATTAATGATCCTGTATCCCTGCGGAAGACCTGTTGAGGCTTTTCCGAGAATATTTAGATACCGGTCAGAAAAATAAACAATCATAGGTATACCTCCCGATATCTAAGCGTTATATCAGGCTCTTGTGCAAAATCAGAATAATAGCAGGCAATATTGTTAATACCAGGGTTAAGTTTAAAATTTTCCCAATTATTCCCAATCGCGCCAATTCCAGGAGTTGGCTCATCATCGATCAAAATTTCCCCAGAGCTGCAGTCAATAGTTACTTTCTGTCCGTCCGAAAACTGGTTTTGGAGATCCATCCACCCATTAACGCCGTATTTGTAAAATTTTACTCCAATCAAAGTATTCCGCATCATCGCTGTGCTGGAAGCATATTTCGCAATAAACAAATCTACTTCAATACCTTCCGCGTCTGCGAGATCATCATTGGAATATTCATAGACTTTTCCGCCGATTGTAAAACGAAAATAGCCTCCACTCTTTTCCACTTTTGGATTAGCTGTTTTGGATCCAGATATCTTACTTGCGCTATTACATGTGTAATTGATAGATCTCATAATCTGATCTCCCACCCGGAGTTCAGCAATAGCACTAAGGGATGCCTTCGTATTCTTTACAAACACAATTCCAGCAAGCGGTTTCTTTTCTCCGGAATCCGAATAACTGACTACAAACTGAGCCATTCCCAACTCTTTTGCAGAGAGTGAACCAAAATAATTTTTCCATTCCAAGCAAAAGTTTTGTGCTCCTGCATAACCCGTTGAGTCCTCCGGAACAGCTCTATGAAGTCCAATTCCGTGCCAGGATGTTCCGGTTCCCCAATTATCCCCAGTAACTCCAGTTCCTTTTGCTGTTTCTTGAATTCTTAATGTTCCATTCTGCGCCATATTTCCGTAAAGGGTAGCCTGATTAAGAATCCAAGCTCCGGATCCATTATAAAATCCCTTATTAATAAGTAGCTCTGATTCGTTATCAACGTCTTCACCGTCTACCTCGGATTGATTTCCTGCCAGCAATGTAGCGCCGTTCGATTCGTCAATATAAGATATATACCCATTATCACTGGTCATGGTCGCATCCATGGCCGGATAAGACGGATATGTTCCTTCATAATTGATTTCAATGACACCGTTGCTGTTTGGTTTCGCCGTGAATTCCGTAACGGAATATTTAAATGGATCTGCGCAATATATTTCGATTTCTCCAGTTACTGAATTTACCCCAGAAGGGATATCATCCAATTTTGTTTTTGTTCCGATATAATATTTGTCCAGCTCGTCATTGAAAGAAATTTGAGCCTGTTCGGTATTCAGAATACCATTCAGCCGATTGAACGCTTCACAAAATTCCTCATTTGTTTTTGCAATCAACTGATATCCAATAATCAATGTCCGCGGCTCATACCTGCGTCGTTCATACAGTGATCCATCTGCAGCCCCTACTACTGTATCTGTAATTTCAGCAGAGATAGTCTCCCGGCCAGTAACATAGAGTGTTCTGTAGCCGGGAATCTCTGATTCAATCCATTTTCCATCAAACTGCATGGCTTGGGCCGGAAGAGATATCGGATATTCCGTATATTCTGCTGTATCTCGAAAATCATATAGCATTCACAATTCCTCCTTTACGCCCGGCCTGCAAGCCTACTATTTCTTTGCTGTATTTTGCTCAGGTCTTCTTCCATGTATGGAGCTGTCACTCTTGCAATCTCTCTTCCATCGAGATCAACTGGTACAATGATAGTAATTGTACGGTTATAGCTATACGCACTGGATAGTTCGCCCTGGAATCCGCTCATACCTGCAATTGCAAGATTCGGGACATTAACCAAATCTTCTGAGGCGTTCCATACCCGACCAATCATAGCTTTAATACCATTGACAAAACCCTCTCCCATCCAGATGCCTTGCTCATAGGTAACTTTTGACGGGCTTCCGATTTTGGCTTTTGCCGCAATCGCTTGAGCTGCTGCCGCTGCCATCTGGGATGCAATAGATTGCACTCTTCCGAGACTTGCCGCCATACCGTTCGCAAAGCCAGCGCCAATGTTATAACCATGACTGTATGCAGCTCCTGCAGATGATCCTAAGGCTGCAACAGCATTTGCAGAGATGCTTCTAGCTGCGCTGATTGCCGCCGCACCACCTGAATTAAGGCCGGATGTAAACCGACTCATTGCTGTTCTCGCCACCGTTGGAAGTGGATTCAAACCGGTTTCAATTCCGTCTTTGATGCTTTTAGACATATTCTTGGCCTCTGAAGTAGCCTGTTTATTTCCAGATTTGAAAGCATTGACAAAACTATTGATTGCTGATTTTGCTGCGCTTTGCAATGCATTAAGACCGCTTTCCACCACATTCACGGAGTTTACCATTGCGGTCAGGGATGCCTGCGCAGACCGGGCGTTATTTGCGATAGACCGCATGGACGTATTTACCAGCGTAAGGGATGCTGCCAAGAGGGCTGCCCCTGCTGCGCTGACTGTAATTGACGCTGCAAAGGCCACAAGGCCGGCCGACGCTACAATCACAATAGCGGAAAATGCGGTTGTAGAAGCCGTCAGAACCAACATGATTGCCCCAAGGGCAGTTCCGGCCGCCATCATCATTGTTAATCCTGCCGCTGCTGTCGTAGCCCCAGATGCCACGAGTGGAAGTGCGGCTCCGATCATAGTGACCGCAGCCCCGGCGATCAAAAGTCCGGCTCCTAATAACGTGGCACCTCCAGCCAACAGCGTTACTCCCGCAGCCGCTACCAGTGCCCCAGCTCCTACCGCTAGTAATCCAGCTCCCAACACAATACTTGCCGCTCCTGCTGTAGCCGCACCAACTGCAAACACAACCATAGAGGCGCCAAGAGCCGCAATTGATACAGCTCCAGAAGTTCCATACGTCACAATTTGCGGAAGTACTCCAGATATAATCGCTAATGCCGCTGCCCCCAAAACTGCTGCAGCTCCAACCAATGTTAAAGCCGCTCCGAACGCAATCATTCCGACAGCCCCAGCAGTCAACATAGGGCCTAATGCCGCTGCCAACACCATCAATCCACCAAGGGCAACTACCATTCCGGCCATAACTGCAATAGCTGGAGTGCCAGCATTAACAAGGTTTATAGCTGCCGTGGATAAAATATACATTCCGGCTCCGGCTATTGCTACTGACGCCCCAAATGCAATAAGGCCCATTGATGCGGCTGACAGCTGCGTACCAATCAGTGACGCGCCATAAGCCAGTCCCGCGATCGCCGCTACCATACCGGCCATAACCGCAACAGCTCCCGGACCTGCTGACGCCAATTGCATTGATGCCTGCGCCATGATATACAATCCTCCGGCAGCTAAGGCAATGCCGGCCCCGAATGCAACAAATGCCGCTGCGGAACTTAATAATTGTTTGCTGCTTGCTGATGTATTTTGTCCTACTGTCTTCGTAGCATTTCCAACACCAAATAATTTGCCTGCTAATCCACTGATTCCTTTTCCGGCCAGCTGTGTGATTGCTGAGCTAAACGCAAGCATACCGGGAGCAACTGCCTTTACAGCCTTAAATGCCATATATGCAGCCAAAAGTTTTGGAAGGTTCTGGATCAAGAATGCAATCTTGTCAGAATTATCCTCAAGGAATCCGGCAAATGTTTTCAGTGCATCGCCGGCAGTTCCAATGACGTCACCAAAATTACTAACACTTTCTGTTGATCCAAATGCTCCGTTTAAATCAGCGAGAGATTTTCCAATAGCGGAAAAGGCGTCACCAAAAGCAGCTCCCACTTCAGAAGCGACTTCTTTCACTTCGTCCCAGTACGGCTTTATTTTATCCATCCCGGATGTGAGTTTGTCTGCGATCTTCTGCCCGTCCAGCTCTCCGACCTTGTCTACAAGTCCGCTGATAGCATCAATACCGACCTTTGACAGTACGTCAAATGCGGGTTGCAGCTTATTGGATAGGGTTTCAGTAAGACCGTCCATTGCCTGATCGACGGTCTTATATTCCGTGGCGAGCTTTGTAAAAGCGTCATTTGTTCCGACTTCTGAGATAGCAGCGAAAAAGTCTTCTGTTGCTACCTTCCCGTCTTGTACGTCTTTTATCAGCTCTTGTGTAGATTTTCCCATTGATTTAGCCACAGCCGCAATGCCGGCCGGGGTTTGCTCAATCATGAGCTTAAAATCTTCCCACTGAACCTTGGGCTTTGCTGCCATCTGTGTAGCCTGCTGTGACAGAGTTTTCATGGCCTGTGTAGGATTTTCTGCTGCTGCAGCCAATCCACCAAAGCCTTTTACCAATTCCAATGTGCTTTTAGTTCCGACTGCATCCAGCTGGGCAAAAGTAGACGCCATATCAGACGAACTATAAATTGTCTGTTCTGCGAAAGACTGAAGCTCATCTTTAATGTTTTTAATCTCATCCGCAGATTTTCCGTTCATTTCCATGTTGCCCTGGAAAGTTTTCCATGCGGCACTGGAATCATTGAGGCCTGTCACCACATCGCTGATTCCTGTTGTGATAGCATCAAAAGCTTTCTGTCCAGCTCCCATCAGGACACCGAAGCCAAATCCACCAGTGAGGGTCTGTTTGAGATTATTTGCAGAATTCATAGCGGCTTTCATCGCTGAACTGAAGCCTTTGTCCTGTGCCGATAATATTGCTTTTACACTATAGCTATCAGCCATTTCCCTCACCTCCTTTTGATTTCAAGAAATTAATCACACCGGAAAGCGGATTTTTCTTCTTCGATCTTGCTTTTTTGATTTCCTCTTCATAATCGTAAAATTTGTTGAATCTACGATATACGGGTTGAGTTTTATTTTTTCCGACTTTTTTCTGAGCCTGTACGGAAAAATTAAGAAACGCCTGCAGATGATTTCGGTAATCCAGATCCACGTTGCGAAGCTTTGCTGCTTCTAACATGATCTTGTATTCTGGAATTGTAATCCGATCCACCTCTGCAATCGTCCTAATCCCTAAAAATCTCATACAGCAAATTGCCGCTTCCCGGTATTGCTCTTCAATGGTCAATTCTGGTTCTTTTTCAGCTCTTCCAGATTCTCCATGAATTTCTGAACTTCTTTCTTGGTACAGTTCGCTTTCGATAAAAAATCCATTACCGTATCAAAAAGATTATCGATATTGGTATTTTCGTCCTCGATGTATTTTTCGATATCCTGTCGTGTAATTCTTGGGTCGCATCCCTTGTTAGCGATATCGAGTATGGTGACGATAGCTTCCACATCACCATCGATGAGCGATGCAATATTGTACTGCAATCCCAGCTCACGCTCCTGTTTTGTCTTTTCATCCACGGATTTATAGGTTTTATTAATATCTCTGAGGAATCCGAAGCCAAAATTAAACTGGTATACCGTATTATTGATTGTTAATTCAAACATTTATTTTCCCCTCCTAGAATTTACACAGACTTTTTAGGCGTGTCGGTAAATGTATATGCCGCTACTTCCTGCTGCTCCGCAGTTACAGTCACATCTCCGGTAGCTCCAGAGCCATTAATACCAAAGGTTAGAGATACTTCGACAAAATCCTCTGCACTGGAAGTAATGGAAATCTCAGTAATGTATCCCTGAAAATAGGTTCCAGCAAACTTATTTTCTCCTTCTTCTGCAGGCTCATCCAGATTCGCTTCCCAGATCTCGATTAATTCATCATCATCCATAGCTGCTTCCAGCTTAGAGATCATTGTATCTCCTTTTGACATAATGGAAGTGGCCGTAATCTCAATCTCAGCAGTTCCCGGAGTACGGATGCTGCCATCTTTGGTTGCTGTAGAGTCTGCGTCTTTACTCTTCGTCCTCTCATTTTCTGTCGTAAATGCAATCTGCGTACCATTCTGCGTAGCTGCCTCAGACAAAATTCTGTATAAATATACCAACCTACGTCCGGAAACGGCTTCCGCAAAAGTCTGCAAGAATTTTTCTTTAAATTCTGGAGCAGGATATTTTTTTACTAATCTCTTTCTAATTTCTTTTGGAAATTTTTCGATCATCTTTATACCTCCTAAGAAAATTTAAACTCCACCTCTAACATTCCATGCAAGAGTGGAGTCTTTGTTGTATTATCAGGTAAAATTCGCTGCGTTACGCCTCTTACGTCCCACGCATAATTTGCTGTGTGCGTCAGGCTGTAACATATTTTTTTAATATCCAGCAACATCGATGATACTGTTCCGCGCTTTCCAGGATCAGAATGCCACACATGGATAGTCTGGTATACATCCCCAAATACTGCACTCTTGTTTCGATCATCAATCTGCTGACTGTCAGCCAAAAAAATGAAAGGGTATGGCGTGTTTTTTGGTGGAAGAAACGTATCATATACATCATATTCACTTTCTTTTAATTGGCTAAGCAACGCTGTGAATAATTCTTGCTGTGCATCCATTCCATCACCTCACTAACTCATTCATATCCTTTCGGAATTGCTTGGATTGTTTCTTAAATGCAGGCTTTAAATACGGCTGCGCATTCATAAAACGTGTTCCAAATTCAACATAAGGAGCATATTCCGCCGTTGGTTCAACCTCTGCTATCATTCCTCCGTCGGTAATTTCAAGTCCGATGCTTCGTCTTAATGTTCCTGTTGGTGGAACAAATTTTTTTCCTTCATAATGCCCTTTGAAATTTGCATTTCTTTGTGCTTCTGCCTGCATCTCCGCTCCATTTGTCTTAACAATCTTTTTGACCTCGTTCAAATCTACATTTTTTCGGAGCTTTTTTTGCAGTTTTTCCATACCAATTACAGTAAATCCATCACTCATCTTTGCATCTCCGATACCACAAAGGTCTGTTTTACTCTTAATTTCCTAATATAGTCAACCTTATAAATCAGATCGCCAATACGTATCCGGTCAAATTCCTCTGTATAGTGATTCTGCAGCTGGATGGTAAGGCTCCCCTGCATCGGCCCGTTGTAGACCAGCCGCAGCATTTCCGATCTGGTGTCCATCACCGAAGCATAGACCTCAGTCTCCTGGATCGTGTCCTTTCCATAGTCGCCAGTACTGGGGTCGTACTCCCCGGACGTGATTTTTTGAAAATAAATGGGGGTATCATATCTCATAAAAATCGAATCCTCCCCTTTGTGGCATTCTCCAAAGAATCAAGGTAGCTCTGGATATCATCCATATATCCCTCAAAATCATTAGAGGAAAATGTAATACTTTCGCCTTCTACGCCGTGCGAACTCATGCCTTCTGAACCTATCCGATTAAACCTCACCACAGATACACCAGTGATAATATAATCAAGCTCCTCGGGTGGATCTATGCCACCCAGAAGAGCCTTTAATCGTTTTGTAGTCTCGGAAATGATAAGGTTTAGTTTTGCGTCCTGGGATGAATCATCCTCAGAAATTCCAAGCAGAATTTTTAAGTTTTCCAGCACCCCAGATCACCTCCTGTCAGTCTGCCACTACAGCAACTACATCGCCGGAGCGTACAGCCTTGAAGTTTTCATCAGCTTCGACGACTGTCACATGATATCCGTTTGTGGTTTCAATTTCGGACACGCCATCCCATCTTGTCCAAGTTTTTACATCCATTCCGTAAGTTACTGCTGTTGCGGCAGAAGCGTTAGTTTTGTATTTGTACACTCCATTGATAGATGCAAGCTGAGGATTTACTGTAATTTTTGTTGCTCCAGTCTCAGATCCTTCCTCAGATGTAACCGTTAGCGTTCCCAAAGTTTGAGTGCTGGAGCTGCCAACAGAAATGTATGCAATGGCATCGAGATATTCCGCAAACAGTCTTACTCCCATGATTGCATTCAGTTCGGAGATAACTCTGTCGTAATTGCCCTGTACGTGGAATCCAATAAATCCAGTTGCCGGATCAGTGGTATATACAAGTCCAGCCCTCGCAAACTCAGAGTCAGACGGATCAACATAGTAAGCCACAATGTTATTAAGTGGGGTAGCAATCACAGTATTTTCTGGAATCTGAGAAGAAATAAACATAATATCCGCACCCATGAAATTGCGCACATAATTAACACCAAATGCGGTCTGCATGGTGATCTGAGCAGCTCCCAGATATTTATATACATCCAGTGTATTTACCCAAACCGCAATTCCTGTGGCAGTTCTTCCCATAGTCTCAAATTTATTTTTTACTCTTCCGATAGCCATTGCAAAAGCCATCTGCCAGGAGGATTCGTAGCTGGTCAGTGACCCCATTTTAAGCATGTCGTAAAATCTTGTCATGACTACATTCTGAAGATCCGCTGTGAATTCCTCATCCGTCATTGCAACAGCAGCTTCATAACCTTTTTCTGCGATAGCTTCAATGGATACACCTTTTTTGTATTTCTGGATCTTGATGGTATCGAAGTCTTTTTCCGTTACTTCGTACTGAGACAACGGTACGATATCGCCTTCTGCCACATCTCCAGACTGTAATACGCCGGATGCTTCTCTTACTCTCAATACAGAGCCGTTTTCCTTCCGGATCATTCTTGTAATTCCCATTACATCCAGAAGAGCCTGCATATTTTGTCCGAAAGAAGTAACAAAGTCAATTTCTCTTGCTCTCACCTGAATCTGTGCAACACCTGTCATGTTTTCAGGAGCTGCAAAAACCTGCAAACCTAATTTTCTGTTTTTATTCATTTTTATACCTGCCTTTCAAATAATTCTAAGTTTTTAGCAATCATTTTCTGCCGTTCAATCGGGTCTTTGATTGCCATGATCTGTTTTTTGGTAATCCCAGTATCTCTTGATCCTGTCTTAGGAGTACCTCCCTTTAACTGGTTTTTAATCTCAGTCTGAACCGCATCCTTGAATGACTTCGCGAATCCCTCAACTGCTGATTTTGTTTTTTCTGCGTCATCACAGACAAGATTCATCACGATTTCATCCGGTATCGAGATATTTTCATCTGACAGCATCTTTCTGGCTGTCTTTGCCATGTCTCCCAGCGCGATCTGCTGTTTCAAGTCGGCCAGCTCTTTCTCTGCTTTATCTGCACGGTATTTTTCCTTCTGCTCGCCAGTCATCTGCGCCAGCTTTTCGGCTTCGGATACTTTATCATCCGTCAGTGTTTCCCATTTTTTCTGGGCATTTGAAACAGCTGTATTAATAGCTTTCTGGATTCTCCTGTCAAATTCAGCCTGGTTTCCTTCCATCTTTAAAAATTCATCAAAAGATAATGGTTCATTTTTTACTTCTTCATTTGCTGTGCCGGTTGCGTCTCCGCTTCCTACTTCAGATCCACTTCCTTCACCTTCTGCGAAAATCTGTAAAAAATATCTATTTTTCATATTGCTTTCCTTTCTGCCCCAGCCCGTCCAAAGTCCAAGCCATTGCGATAGTTTATTGACGATTTCGGTCAAGTGATTTTTACATATTCGGGATATTCGTTTGCTATCATGCAAACCCCAACAAAAAAGGAATCCACCAGAGTTTTTGATTTCTCTGAAAGATTCCTGTAATGTATATCAACCTTTCCGGAAGATATTTTGTATTCAATTTTATCCTCTGTTAAATCCTCAATTGATTTCACAAAAGTTCTCATAATGGCAGTCATGCCGGCGCATACAATATCTTTTCCATATTCTGCGTAATTTGCATGCCCTTCTATGGTTATTCCGTCCTTCCGGACGTTTACTACAATCAAATCGCACCACTCCTTTTCTGTCCAGGTCATTCCCCGCCGGTGGGAGATGTAAGGATCACCGTTCCTTTCTAACTATTTATTTCTTTCCATATATGCTGCCGTACTGCATCTGCACATCGGATGCATCGGTGGAGCATTTGTCCCCGGCATCATCTTTGCCACTTTAAAATGCTTCTCGTTGAGCTTTTTGCAGATCGGACACGCTGTTCCAAGCGCAAGAAATATGTATTCGTCAAATCCATTTCTTTCAAGTGATTGTTTTTGCGCTTCTGTTTGCACTCTTGCAAGCTCCGTAATCATAAGGCGTTCTGCGTTAAATTGGCTCACCCCAAATCGCTTCCGAAGATGGGAGGCAAGCCTTCTGGGATTTTGGCCTTGTATGATTCCATTTTCCAGAAGGCTGGCCAGCTCATTTTTTAGCATATCCTGATACATCCAGATCCGGTCTGAGAAAGTCGCATTGTAAAAAGACGAATCCACAATAGCAGCTGCATTTTTCTCCACATTCCGGACGGATTTCCCGAGGATCCCGGCTTGGCGCTCAAACTCCGAAAGCGTCTGATCTGTCAAAGTCTGCTCAAAAAATTGCTGCAGCTCGTTGAATCCGGACACCAATTCCAGGCCGATCTGTGCCTTTAGCATCTCAAGACGATTGACTTTCATCGTCAGATTATAAAGCCGCATCTCCTCATTGGCCTGGGCGGAAAAATTCTTTTCTTTGACGTACTTCTTCGCCTTTCTTTCATAGGCTTCGATGTCAAGCTTTGCCACCTTCCGTTTTGCTTCCGCCATCGTAATGCCTTCTTTTTTGGCGTAGCGGGCGTAAAATCCATCGATCTGTTTTTGCGTCTCCTCCATCATGTCCCGATAGATTTTTTTTATTTCTTCGGCGTATTCCTTTTGAGACTTGACATTACGCTTCCGATTCTCTTCCTCCCTCTTCCGCCAATACTCCTGACTCGTCGGCATTCTCATCACCTCCGAACATCTGCTTCATAATGGGATCTTCTTCCTCGGCTTCCATCCGCTCGATTTCTTGCTGGACATTATCCACGATAGACAGCACTTTCAGCTGGGTCTCCTGACTTACAATCCCCGCCAAGTTTCCGGCGATCTGGGACTCTTCCAAAACATTAGCGGGATAATTCAGGGTAAACTGATAGCGGATTTTCACCCAATCATCTTTCTTCATTCCGCTGACCGGATTGGAAAAAATCAGCTTATACCTCCGGTTCATCCCGGACGTGAATTTCCTCTCCTTGGTTTTCGCCAGGTTGCTCATAGCCAGCAATTTATATTTCAATGCGATTCCAGAAGAAGTACCGAAGTTTTCGTCGGAAATATTTGCCACCATGCTAATCTGGAAGATCAGTTTCTCCAATCGATCAATCAAGTGCTCCTGCGTCTCATCTCCATTTGGTTTTTGAAGGAATTCCACAACCAAATTCGCTGCATCTCCGTCGAAATTAATCACTCGGTCATCACGTATATGAGCAATTTCCTTCTCGTCCAGAAAGGTGCCTAAAACTTTCAGATAAGCGTCTGCAAAATAATCTACATCATTGGCCTTTTCAGAGATTGCCTTATTGTAAGCATTTATCATAGACAGCGACGGCCCGAAGATACTCTGGCACTCTGCATTTTCCCGGTATTCCGTCGCCGGTACATCGTCAAAACCATGAATCCTTTCATAATCATCAAGAAACTGGATCTGTCCTTTAAGTACGAAATATCGGACTCTTTCTTTATCTGAAATACTGCCGTGAAGCACATTGTCAGAATCGATATAAGTTCGAACAAAATATCTTGGATTTTCCAAGACGGAATCATCGTAAATCATAAAAGCATCGATCGGATCCAGGTAGGTGATCCCGATCTGACCGAAGTCATCCACGTAATACATCTCATAGCCCAGGCCATAAATGCTGCAAATCTTTGACAGCTCCGCATTGGAGTCGTCCATGTCATTGTATTGATCCAGCAATTCCAAATAAGCTGCCACTTTTTCGTCGTCGCACTGTAACTTAATTGGATTTCCAAGGAAAAAGCCATTCATGGTGTCGACAATGTATTTCGCGAAATTCACCGCAATCCGGTTATCCGGTTTATACTTTGGCTTAGGTGGATTGTGAAAAATCGGATAATCCGTCATGTATGCATCCATCAGCGGCTTATATTTTACTTCTACTTCTGCCGCGTGTTTTGTCAGGAATTCTGAGAGTAGATTTTCATCTAGTATTTCATCATCCGAAATTCGAAACATTAAATTCCTCCTTCCACTCTGTTGTAATAAATTCCACTGATATTTCTCTCGATCGTGTATTCAAACGCGTCAAGCGTATCAATATCCGTGCTCCCATCATCCAGACGCTCCTCTTGCAATACTTTGCTGTTATATACTGCGTCCTGTAATGCTTTCTTAAGTGTCTGACAATCCTCTGTAATATAAAACCGCCCGGCTCCCATGAGTCGAACGGTATAATTAATTCTGTCATTTATTTTTTTCTTTTCTGCCGGCATTACATGAAGGAACCTAAATTTATTCCAACAAGCATTTTTAATGCTCTGTCCAAGTACTGTCTCCGCATTGTCCCAGTAAGCTACTCTCGGATTCCCATATTTTGCAATCACATCATCTACAAACTTTAAAAACAGCTCAGACAGTTTATTAGCGTCTATTCCTTGCGGAAAGTCTTTTTTCATGTGCTTTCGGCTCATGACCGGGTGTATATTTTCATTTTTGGTTATTGCCGTTGCCACAAAAGAATGGCCAGAGCCATTGCCGCCAAAGTCAATACCGATTCTGATTTCTTTTATATCGGATTTTTTAATTGGCATCATAAATCTTTCCGGATCATCCGCAAACACTCTGTATATTGCACCTTCTGCCCGTTTCCATTTTCCTTCGATCAATCTGTCATAGTAAATCGTACCCGAGTATTCTTTGCATAGATTATCCGCATAGTCTTTTGGAAGAAAAGGATTGTCGAATAGTCTGTACTGCTGCAGATAAATATCTATGTCTGAATCTATAAACTCTTTCAGCCAATGAGTAGGATTTTCCGGGTTGCAAGCTCCATCAAAGCAGGAATAGGACTTATCGAGACGGGATTTTAGCATCTCGAATACTTCCCGGTTCCATTTTGCGACCTCATCACCATAAGCATACTTGATTGAGGAGCCCTGAACTTTTGCGACCTGGCTGACTTTCTCAGCACCTAGACAGTAAGCATCCTCTCCGCACACCCGAGCCATATTTCGGTTGTTAATCGTTCCAACAAGACCGGATCCATATATCTCCCTCATGGGTTGCAGCACGTTTCTTTCGATCGTGTCTCTGGATACCCCGAATATAACAGTTAATCCCGGCTTTCCGATTCTTTCTCGAATTCTTGCCGGGATTGTGTATGCTGTATCGACATATGATTTACCGGATCGGACAGCCCCAGTCTTTATATTCCATCTATGAGTCGCGTTCCTGATATACTCATTCTGCTTATTTGTAAGTTGCATTGTCTTTCAACCCTTTCAAGATAGCATCGAGTTTATCAAGTTCGCTTGTATCCTCATATACCGGTTTTTCCCTCCATTTGTCAGGCTTTCTGTTTTTAAGCCAGAATATTTGCGCCGTTGTATTTCCTTCAATAGCATTTTTAAACAGTGCATTCTCTACCATTCTGTCAACAACGTCTTTGGACTTCTTTAGGGTGTCAGACAATTCAGGAAATTGTTTTTTCCATTCATATAATGTGGCATGGGATATTCCAATGTTATGTGCGATCTGTTTGTCTGTTAATCCGTCTCTTGCCCATCCTTCGATTTTTAGTAAGCCTTCCGGCGTAATCCAGTCGGCGTATTTTCCTTTTGCGGCCATTAGGCTCACCTCCTTCATTGCATAGAAAAAGCACCCAATAGGGTGCTAGTTTTTGAATATTATTTTGGATAACACGTTAAGATATATATTCCATCATCTTTCTTTTCAATATCTAAGTAGAATTTTAGTCCTGCTCGTGTACCGGCAATATAATAATCACCCGAATCTTTTGAAAAGCGCCCACTCACGCAGGCGCTAATCAAAAGGGATAAGTAAAAGCAGGAGAAACTAATGAAAGAGGGAATCGGCGGCCAGCCCGTGGCAATCAAACCAGCCGCCTAGTCAGGAAGTCAGGACTCGAACCTGAACCTATCCTTGTCGCTCTACTCTGCGGATCGCTCTGCCCGTTAAGCTACATCCTGTAAGCCGGAAGGGGCTCCGGCTGCTGTGGTTCTTTTGCGGTAGTTAAGGTTTGTTTAGATACATTGATTTTGTTTTAGATATCTACAAGTTCACACTACTCTCAAACTGCAAATAATTACCGCGTGCCACCAGCCACAGCTAAGGCGATACAGCTGCCGGGTTCTGAGGCTCGGCAGCCGTAAGGAGAAATACCGAATGGTAAGTGTAAAAGTAGGAATCCGTTCATCCTCAACTTTAACCACTACCATAATATCACGAAAGCAGGTCTAATTTGTCCCCACTTTTTATCAGATCCAGATAATGGTAAAATAATCGGCGATATCCATAGAACTCTGTTTTCCCCACCGGTATCCTCCCCAGCTTCTCGTCATATTCAATGTATGGGAACGACAAGTCATTGGTAACACTCTTGATTATGTATGGGTAGATCTCGCTGGAAGCCGCTACAGCTGCCTGTTCAATCATCTCGCAATCTCTCTGATAGATGACGTTTCGAATGGCATTCATCTCCAGAGTGTTTTTCTTAAAGTTCCCTTTTGGCATCCCGTCATTGGTCACTGCATTGACTCCCCGATTGATCTTAGACTTTTTCTCGTCGTATTGAAGGCAAAAGGCTTGCAACTCTTTATATCGGTTTCGAGATATCCCGTAATCATCCCATGTCATATCCCGCAGTCTTTTCTTTTTCTCTGTCATCACTCCACCTTTTCGAATCTTTGCATGATATGATCCCGAAAGTCCGTCTGATACGGCTGATGCTTCATCTGCCGTCTGGCTGACTGTATATGCCGATCATACTCATTGATTTTCTCATAATCCATGCAAGCGTGTCTTAAATCGCGGTCTGCGGTAATTCGTTTCTTTTCGTTGTTATCATGCACTCCAAACACCTCCCTCTACTGCTCACCAGCATTCCCTTTATCATATTTGCCTTTCTGCATCCCGTATCCACGTAGACAGCCATTGCGCCGATGCTTTTTACGTGGCAGCACTGCCGGATGATCCTGTTTTCCTGATCCACGGTCAGATTATTTTCTTCGGTTTTCTTCATTCAATCCCGCCTTTCTCGACAATATCAACTGCTCTATCAATACTAATTTGTGTTCTTGCACCCATAAGTGTTCCATCTTCTCTGTACATCAGATTTCTTTCGGAATTTAATTCTTCAATCACCTTTTCCTTGTCAAAGGCTGTCGCCTGTCTATCAAAATCTTCAAGTGTTACAATTTCTCCAACATTTTCTTCCCTGTTTTCTTCTGTATCTTCCAGCCCTAAGTATTCCATAAATGCTTTCCGGCTGATTAAATCATCGCTCACACCATTTCACCCACCTGTTCTATTAATACAATTATAGATTCAGAGATATTTTCTAAATCATCCCAGTAATCTTCATTTTCTCCTCCGCCTAATGCGCGTTTTAAAATATCTATGTGTTTATTTTTTAGCTCTACAGCAACTAAGTATCTGTCATCACTCATTCTGTTCACCTGCCCTTCTGTTCTTTACAACTGTTGCAACAATAGATTCTTCCGCTTTGTCTATGGCGGTATCAATTCTTTTTCTTATTTCGGGGTTTTCGATCATATATTTGAAAATTCTATCGGCCACCAAATTTGCAACATAGTTTTTGAATTTATCATAAGGCGTGTAGCAACCCTCATCTGGAATATCTCCGTAAAGCTTAAATTCCCGGCTAATTATCGTATTGGAGATTCTTTCAACAATGCTTGCTTTTATATCGGATTCTTCCCAAGGTTCCAATTCTATTTTAATCATTCCATTCCCTCCAAATTCTCATTAATGGCCTGTCCGCAGTTCGGGCAATACTTAATATCTAAGCATTGTTTCTGGCCTAGATACCAACCGCATTTACACCATAACCCACTAAATTTCTTGTAATTTCTGTGCGGTTTCTTCGGCTTCTGTTTCTCCACCGCTTCCCGGCACTCTTCCACGGTTCCGATTTCCTTATATGCGTCCAATTCACTACACTGTCTGGAATACACATCTTCCGGGATTAGGCATAATTTATTGTTTTTATACAGATGAATTTCTTTAAGGGCAGAGATTGCCACGTCAAAAGCTTCTTTTCTTTCGGTATAGTCCTTCAAGGAAAGTTCCGCCCGCTCTTTGTCATCATCAAACTCGTCATCTTCCGTTTCGCAATCGGCTATAATATCTTTACAATGCTCAATCCAACAATCCAGAATGATTACTTCATTTTCAAATATTTTTATTACTTCCCTCTCCGTCATGGTTATCGCTCCTTTCTGGGCAGTACGGCTCTGGCTTTTTTCTCCATGCTATCACCCTTTCTGATAAAAACTCGTTTATCGGGTCTCCTCGGTAGTTATCAGCCCAGTAATGCACTCCGTCAACATAATGCTGCTGGCCAGATAAGTGGACTCCGCTTAAGAACTCCCATCTAACACTGACGTATTCCTCACGCCCGTTTATGATAGTTAAGTCATATATTCCTTCTTCTTTTGGCAATCCATATTTCTCAACCGGAATCCAGCCGTCATTTATGTGCTTGCGGATGATATCCTGGCATTCTTTGTACGCCTCTATGAACGCCTCCGCTGTATCATTTGCTACCTCATCCAATTTATCGTGTGCCGGTTTTACAATAATTTTTTCAGCCTTTTCAATTTTTTGCTCTATCTCTTCCAGAATCTTCTCTAATTCCTGCATTTTACTCCTCCATTGAAAACACAAACTGTCATATATATTAATCACATCTGGTTTTTTCTCATTCTTTTTTAAATATCACTATCATACTTGGAAATGGTGCATTTGATTTTGAATCACCGAATTTTAGACGTCCTTTTATAAATCTAATTTCCGATTTATGATATACATATTCGTGGAACCATTTTGTATCTGTCCTTGATGGTATAAGCATTACCGCAATTCCATCACCATTTTTTCCGTGTAAATAACATTTTTTCACCCATTTTCCTATTTCCCTTCCGTAAGGAGGGTTGCAGAAAACCGTTTCGCCTTTCCAATATTGGTTTAATCCGTTTTCATTTTTTGTGAAATATTTTTCGCATTTATGATTAAAAACACTTGCGCAAGGATCTAAGGTAAAATGGAATTCATTATTCAGTTCGTCAAATAAATATTGAGGCGTTTCCCAATCATCTTTTTCACTACTGAACATCACATTTATATTATTCACGTAATCTCACTCCTCCTCATTTCTTCCGGCCATCGCCGCCAGCACCATCACGATAACTCCGGCCGCCACACCTGCGATCAGGCCTAAAATAAATGTTAAAATCATAATTCCTCTTCCTCCATCTCTGCAATCTCCAGCATATTCCCGCACCGCTCGCACCGGATCACTTCACGATTTCCGACAATCTCGCATTCCTCAAGATACCGCAGATAGTCCATTTTATTTTCTGTCTCGCAGTACGGGCACTGGAAGGATATCATCGCCGGGATCTGCGCTTTTCTAGATCCTTTCTTTTCCGGCGCGTTCAGAAGTAGGATTAAGCCGCCCGACAGACAGCAGCCGCCAAGTATGCCAAGTAAAAAAGCACCCATTACCTCACCTCCGTAAATCTTTTCGTCAGCCTGTCAAAAAATTGAGAAATATCGTCTTCCGTCTGCTCAGCCATCTTTTCCAGCGTCCGGACGATCTTAAAATCCACGATCTCCATCACCTTTTTATCCAGATCAAGCGTGATGAGGTTTTCAGTCAGCGTTATGTAAACATCTGCCATTTCCTCCGCCACCGGGTATTTATTCCCCGTCCGCTTGTATTTGCTGACCGCCTGGATTAATTCTGCGCATTCTTCTGTCAGCAAATCTAAATTCTTTTCTTCCCCGTTTTTGATTGCAATTCTTGCAATCGCTTCTGCTTTTTCCAGATCTGTCATGATCGTCCTCCCTTAAGTCCTTTTAACACCCAGTACCTTGTAGCTTCCCAGTCCGCCCGAAAACTCTTCGGTACCGTCTTTGCTTGCGGATTTGTGTCCGGTATCCGCGCTGCCTGCTGCCGCATTGTCCGGACAGTGTATTCTGATACCCCTGTATCGGCGGCAATATCTGCGATGTTATCGCCCGCGGCAATGCGGTCATAAATTATTTTTCTTGTCTCGTCAGGTATTTTATGTCCTTTCATGCTTTTTCTCCCTGTAAAATCTATCTTCTAAATATTTTATAAATCCAAGAATGATACATTTACAAAATTCTGTTGGATACTTTTCTGATAACTCAGTCAGTTCATCAATTGCACTTTTCCAATAATCATCTCCTTCTTCCGGAATGTAATATTTTTTTGCTACTTTCCAAAATTCCGTCATGAATTCGGCTTCCTGCGGAATATCGCTTTTCTTTACCTCCACATTTTCACCTCAGTCAAATACAAGTTCTTCATCTTCTATTTCTCGGAAGTCCTCGCCCGCCCATCCAAGTTCCCAGTCAAATATTCCATCGTGTTCAGAGATGCGCTTCGATGATTCCTGAAAATACAGACGTATTCCATCTCGGTTTGTCCTCCCATTTAGCCTGTTTTTATGTACCGTCAAGATTCTTTCGTTCGTATCCTGGCTCGCTCCTTCTTCCCTCGGTTTTCCATACTTCAAAACCAAATCAACAAGATTTGTGATATTAGAGCTTCCAGCAACATCGTCATTATCAAATATCGTTCCATTCGATTTTCTAGGGTGAACAATCAGGAAAATTAATACATCATATCGTTTTGCTAGTACCGTAAGGGATTTTACAAATTTTGTCTGCATCCGGTACAAGTCAGACGAAAGATCATCCGATATTGCTGTCATCAGATTATCAATTACCAGGACGCGGCAGCCGTATTGTTTAATGGCATTTTCCAATGTTTCCAGTAATGTTTCCTCTTCCGCTGCATTCTCCGTCATGATCCCATTGTCATAAATATAGGCTTTCCCGGAATACCAACTTTCGATTTGTTGTAATTTATCGGCCTGTATGGAATATGACTTGTATCCATAGTTCGAAACCAGCGTATTAATATTTCTTGCTCCGGCGATTTGATATTCAATCCAAGCTTTAAAATACCAGTCCATCAACTCGCCGCTATAGAAAAATACCGGATACCCTTCCGCAATCGCCATTGTTCCAAACTGAGATATCAGCGTAGACTTCCCGAATCCTCTTTCTCCAGTCACAAGTACTACCTGTCCGAAATAAAATCCGCCTGTCAGCTTATCCAGCGCGTAAATCCCGGATCTGATTTTTTCCATGGAATTCAAATCCACTCGCTGCACTTCTTCCAAGGGCTTTATTTTGGGATTCCTGACCGGAACTGCGTTTTCCACACATTTCCGTAAATATTCAGGGCCGTATTTCCGTAATATTTCATTTGCGTCCTTACAGTCCTTATAATCACCCTCTCTGACGTGCCTAACAGCCCCGTGGAAGCGTTTTTGCATCTCAGGCAATAAAGATATCGCCTCATGCTCAAAATCGCCGAATATGACTAAATTAGAGTACTTAGAGAGGAAATCCCAGCAATATGGGATCCAAGTGAATCCTTTTGCACCGGTTGGGACACTCACAGCATTTTTTATTCCAGCTTCCGCACAAGACAAAGAATCAATCTGTCCTTCCGTCAGCACAAGTGTTTGCAATTCCGGATCACAATGGTTCATTCCAAATAAAATCGGCTTACAGTCCCTCTCACACCACTCTTTACTTTTATCCTTCTCTTTGTTAAAATCTGTTTTGCGATATTTTACAAATTGTAGGATGTTGTTTTCATCGTAAAACGGGAACACCAGTATATTGTCATGGTCTCGCTGTGTGGTTATGTTATACCGCTCAGTAACTGCGACGCTTATACCCCTGCTTTCCAAGTAAGAAACTGCTGCGGGCTTTGTCTGCGGCTTTTCTTTTCTGTGGATATTCCGGAACCGTTTTTTGGGGCTGTAATACTCATCTGCTTCCGTGCCCAGTGAAAAATTAAAATCTCTTGCCAGCGTAATCATATTTCCGTGAGCATCGCAGGAAGCTCTTAAACATTTAAACTGTCCGTTCTTCAGGTTAATGGAGAATGTTCCGTGATCTTTTCCGGAATGCCCTCCAAGGCAATAGGGGCATCGATCGAACTGCATCTCATCTCCCCTTACCCTGTATTTTGCTCCGATCTCATTTCCGAACCGAATCGCATCCTCACGATCAAATTCGTATATCCCCATTTTCCACCCTCCTTTGCATTTCCGCATATTCCTCTTCGCTCATGTTCCATAAGTCAATTCCTTCTTCATCTACATCGGAAGAGGAAAGCGCCGCAGGCTCTTTTTTGTTTACATTGTTTACATTGTTATCATTGTTATAATTGTTTACATTGTTGAATGTGTGTCTCTGTGATGTCTCTGTGATGTCTAAGTGATGTCTCTGTGATGTCTGAGTGATGTCTCTGTGTCGTTTTTGTGATGTTTTACGTGATGTCTTCTCTACGGCTTCGATGCTTCCAAACCCTTGATATTGCTCATATTTCACAATTTTTATAGTGGTTTTTTTAGTGTCGCTTTTTATAGTCAACATTCCAACTTTTTCTAATTCATTTAGGAACTTATTTACCTTTGTATTTGACCATCCCCAGCGATCACCCAATTTTCTTTTGCTGGTGATAATTTGGCCTTTTTCAACCGGAAGCATATCACCATCAAAATAAAATTCGGTGTCCTTATGTGATGCTAAAAGGATCATATCTATCCATGCCTGCCCCCTGGAAAAAGGCTTATCTTCCCATAATGGGTTATCCATTATGCTCCTGTATATTACAACCCATCCTTTAGCCATCAAATTCACCTCTTTCCAATCTTTCCTTTAAATCCCGATATAAAATTTCTTTTATTAGTTTTCCAGAAGTCTCTTCCTTGCAGAAAATCATGTTCATGTTATAGCGGATCATCCATGCCGTTGCAGAAGCCGCGAAGGCATTAGAATTAAACCTGCTTCTGTATTTTCCATTCAGAAGGTTTTCCCAGTTTGCGTTTTCACAGATCAGATATATCCTGCATCCGTTTTTTGCAGCCCGCTCAAATTCTCTCTGGAATCTCTGGCGGCCGTGTGTAAAACAGCTCGCCAGCTCATCCAGATTCATTTTCCTTTCAATGACGCAACTTGGACTAATTGTGTTGGAAATATCATATAGTTTCCCGCGCGGAAGATCTGCGTTGTATGTATAATCGCCATATTCCAAAGTTGCTTTTTTATATGGAACTCCGAACGCTTCATAGCGTTTTTTAGAGCGCTTTGTATCCTGCTCCCTGGTATCGACCAATATTTCAAACGACTGTAAAATCTGTTTCTGAGTAAAAATGTCCATCAGAACGGCAATTCCTCATCTGCTCCTTCTGGAATACTCATAAATCCATCCGAGTCAGTTGCAGGAGATCCTGGAAGCAACTTATCTTTTGGAAGCTGATATTTTCCAGAACGGATTTTTTCCACGGTTGTCACCTGGGCCATATTGATGGCTCGTCCGGTACTCCCATCATTTTTCACATATTCACGTTCATTAAACAAGCCGCCGATCAGCTTCCCTTTAAATTTCTGTTCATCCCAGTCAAAATGATAGCCTGGATTTGACTCTTCAAGCGCTTCCGTAAAAGTCTTAAACCGCCTTTTTGTCCATCCGTCTTTTTCTGATCCATCGTCATTCGGAACATTCAAAAGATAGTTACAATGCCATTTTTTATCTTCCTGCTGCTGATTTTTATATTCATTTGCAAAAAAACCTGCATATTCACCTTCAGCTACATCACAGCTGATTTTTACATACTGTCCAATTTTGTTTGTACATAATTCAACGCCCAAAATTTTTAGTATGTACCCTCCTTTGGGAAGCTGCTGATAATCTCCATAAGCCTGTGTTGTCTCATAATCATTAAATCTTTTTATCGCCATTTTTCATTCTCCTTTTATTGTTATATTGGAAACACATTTTAATTGCTTCGTCTTTGTTTCCACATTTTCTATATTCATTTATTGCTTTGTCTTTATACAATTGGTTAATATACCAAGGCTCGCATTTTATACGGTATAGGTAATTACCGATACGGAAAACATACCATTTAAGGTACTGCATCAAAATTCCTCCATAACCTTAATCACTTTTGTGATATCATTCGGAATATAAGGATCAGAAAAAGCATCCAGCGGAGTCCTTGACGTTGAATTGTGCGCTGTAGTCTCAAATAAATATTTATCATCCTGTTTTACAGATCGAAGCAGCCAATTGAATTTACTGTCAATGTTATTTTTTTCCGTTTTTCGTCCATTGGTCTTAATCCGTGTAAATTCATAACCAGAATCAGTCATTTCTGTTTGTGTATGGAAAAGTAAAATCACCGTCAAGTCATCTCTTAATTGTGATGGAATATCCACCAAATCCCATATGCATGAGGCAAGATCCATCCATTTGTCATATCCTTTTTCCTTACATCTTCTCATTTCGTCAGATACCATTAAATTATTCACGGTATCCACAATAAAATAGTGGATATGTGGTGCTTTTTCAGCGATATTTTTCAGGTATTTAAGTACTACCTGTGGAAAGCTTGTCTTAACATAATTTTTCTTTTCTATGGAATATTGTTCTCTCCATCCCCTCCAATTCAGCCCTTTTCCATCGCAGTCGCAATAGAATGTTTCTTCCGGGTTTAAAGATTTTAGGGATGTACTTTTTCCTGTCCCTGGTTCTCCCATGATTCCGATTAATCTAGCGATAGGTCATCCCTCCATTCTTTAAATACAAAACTTCAGCCTTTTCCATATTTTCACCTGATTCTCAAAGATTCTGTCTGGGACAATTCCGCCCAGTCCACTTTATTTTCCTTTACGTATGCAATCGCTGCTTTTTTATCCAGCTTTGGCTGCTGCTCAATCCAGAATTCCTCCGGTATTTTTGATTCGTCCAATACATTCAGGCTTGGCGGATTTTTCTGAATACCGAATCCGAAAAGAGGTGTTTTAAATTTTCTCTTCCCGGTGGCGATCATAGCGCCTTCTAGTGATCTTTTCAGACGGTCGATATTATTCTTTATAGTCGCTTTTTTCTTTGTCATCCTCTGGATTTCTGTGTCAAGACCAGTGATATCCATTTCCAGTGTCTTAATGATTTTCGCGTATACTTCCGCTTTTTCCTCAAATTCAAAATCCAGTCCTTCCATTGTGTCTTGGATCATCTTCTGATCCAGTTCCAAATCTTCTGCCATCGTCAGCAGTTCTAAAATTTCCCCGGTAATCTCGTAAAGCTTCATATTTCCTTTCCTCTTCCTCTCTATAATTTCTTGCCGCCCTTGCAGCGATAGAATGGGATTTTGCCGTCATCATTTCCATCTCATCCATTGTATTTACCTCTGGCTTGATGTATAATCCTCTTGTAATTTTTATTTCCTTTGCCCCGCGGAACCCCTATTCCCGGGGCTTTTGTAATTCAGAATGGTATTGATGATCTTCACCACCTGATCGCTCGTAAAGCTTCGATCTTTATTACAGGACAGCAGTCCCATCATAGCGCCCTGAAACAGGGCTTTATCATAAATCGATCCAAAACAAGCAGATTTTTTTGATTCCCGCGCCAAATTTTCCAGATAGCGGTCAAACTCATCTTGCTTCATCCGTTTTCCCTCCCTTCTATGTACTGGCTGCCGATCGCCATCATTATCAACCCCGCCGCCGCGACCACAACGCCTTTTACGGCGTCCTCCGGCACCGCAGCGGAGCCGATCAGCACGGCCAGCCAGCCAAGGCCGGTGATGGCGGTCATTATTTTTTCATGCATTTTATAATTTCCTCCTCTGTAAAATCTAATTTCGCGAAGATCTTGACCAGCTGCGGATAGGTAAAATTCATTCTATCCAGCTTATATCCAACCGCCCGGCCGCAGATTCCGAATTCATCGCCAATGTCCTGCTGTGTGATTTCCTGACGGCGCATTTTATTGCGGATCAGATCGGCTGTGTCCTGGGCCATGTATTTTTCACGTTTTAGTGTTGTCCTTGGCATCTTCTGTTTATTTCCCTTCCTTTCTTTTCTGGCTTACCATAGACTCTGCAAAGCCAAGAAAATACCCTTTATCAAAATCATCCATCTTTGGAAGTGCTTCAGATATATTTTTGATGATATCTTTTTCTTTTTCACTCACTGCTCTAATCACCTTCTTTCTGTGGTATAATCCTCCCTGAAGGGAGATATACTATGGAATTTAGTCAAATTGTTTTAAATTTTCGCGAGAAGCACATATTAAAGCTTTCATCGAAACATCCGGTCGAAAAATGCAAATGCGAAAGATTGCTCAGATTGAAATTAGTCTATGAAATAAAAGAGCAATCATCACCTGGTTGGAAGCCGACCGGAACAGGCATGTGTGAAATATCTGAAATCGGCATTGATTATCTTCTATACAAAAAAGATTTGAACCGTTCCAGATTTACAATACCCATAATCGTAAGCATCATAACAACCCTACTGCTAAACGGAATAATATGGTCACTACCACGCTTGCTAAGCTTGCTACAACAATTGATATTACATAATCCTTAATTCTCGTTTTTCTCACCTCCCGTATTTTTTTGAAATGCATATGTACAACCTCTTTTTACACTGTACTTCCAAGAAATTTATTAATGAAATATTGCTGACCTTTACCTGTCACCTTAGTAGTCCTATTAATTCTGACAGATCCATCTGGATTATTAACTGTGGACTCCTTCACCTCAAAAAGTCCCATCTCCATAGATTTCTGAGTCGGCATGTTCCGGTCAACACCATTTCTTTTAATCAAATACCCATTTTCTCGCATCCAGTTGAACAGGCGTTTCTGTCCTGTCTCCACGCCGTTCTGCTTGAGGAGCTTCGCAAGGTCTCCGATCAGAATAGATGTGTGACTTGTTGCTACTGCATCAGCAAAAATTTCCTTTGGTTTCATGCGTTCTATAATTTTACTTTGGTCAGCAATCATTTGCTGTGCAGCTTTTAAACCCCTGGCCATAACAAGCTCCGGTGTGTTCCAAGCCTTTTCAATATCTATCAAATACTGGCGGCACTGCTTCCCTTTACCCGTTCTGCTCATAAGGCAGATATGTTTTGCCATATCAACGGATAATTTGTAATCCTGTAGCTCTCTGTGTGCTCCATTATTTACAACCGTACCTGTAAGTACACTTGTAAAATCCTCTCCTTCAACAAAGCCCTGACTGTTTGTTTCAAACCATGCACTAAAACGTTTCTCAATTGCCAGTGCCTTATGAAGTTCTCTTGCCGATACAGTCGGCTGTTCTGTCTCATAATTAATTTTTATTAATTCGTTCATGCACCCTCCTTTTGAAGTTCAGTGTTTTGAACTTTTGGTGTAAAAAAATATGAAGGAATATCTTCTTCTGATAATTTAAGTAAGTGAATTGCTTTGCATATATCAGACTGTTTCCACGATCTATGCCCACTCATTTTTAATGATAATGTACGTTCAGACCATCCCATAGCTTTCGCGAACTTATATCGTGTTCCGAATATCTCAACAATTCTTCCACTAAGTTTACTATAATTAAACGCCATTCCTATCCTCCTTTCAAGTTCAAAGTTTTGATCTATGTGTATGATATCATGTCAAAATGC
>ERZ1664526.4-NODE-4-length-28985-cov-7.395506_pt1 | contig 28985 bp, 39 predicted proteins | sample MGYA00575330_ERZ1664526 | MGnify/ENA primary metagenome ERZ1664526 (study PRJEB40874, sample SAMEA4040743) | Gallus gallus | biome: gut; material: content | place: India | collected 2016-01-01 | study: EMG produced TPA metagenomics assembly of PRJEB14491 data set...
CCACACACACCTAAGCGGCACCGCTCCGCGTAGCTGCACCCCACAACGAAGCTGCAGCGATCACCGAAGCAGCACCCCTCGCCGAAGCTGCAACGCGCACCGAAGAGGCACAGAGAGGCGTAGCTGCACCGCTCAAAGATACACCCCACACCGAAGCTGCGCCCCGCACCGAGACTACACCACGCACCGAATCTGCATTTTTCAGGGAATTTCTTTATGCTTGAATAATCACCACGAGGGCAGTTTATATATCCATCAATAATCTCAAATTTATCAAAATCTTCTATGGTATACTTTTTCATCGTTTCTCCCCTTGCGCAACATCCTTGCTTATAAATCTAAATAAATCCGGCATTGGAATTTCTTCCCGTTCCTGATCCGCTGCCTTTTTTAATAGAAACCACTCCATTTTTTTATCTCCCTGCTAAAATAATCAAAACCATTCCCGGCACTGCACATGCCCAAATCGCCGCCCCGGTGCCGCCGCCAGAAGCCATAAGCAACACCAATCCCACCACCCCGGCAATTTTCCGCACCATCACTTTGCCCCGCATATCCGCTCCGTGTAGGCCCGTATCAAATGAGACAGGCAATCCTGCATGGTTAAGAACCCATCGGCCTGTAAAGCCTGTTGCAACCGGTCTATTTCGTATTCTGTTAACCGGCACTGCACCTTTGCCTTTAACTTATGCTTATCCACCCTGGCGCGATTATACGGCTCTCCAAACGCTACCACGATTGCTGCCTCTGCCGCCGGGGTTAAACGGATCCCATATAACCCTGGCCGCTGAATTTTACTGTGAAGCTGCTTATCGTACTTGGGCGCAACCGTCCGTATTACCTCCACATACTCTTTTGCTTTCCGTTCCATGTACCCCCTCCTATGGCTTAATCCTGTAAGATGATGCTCTTGCCCGCGTTTCTTTTTTATGTGCGACCGTCCGCGCTGGCAGCTCCGCAATGCTCCTAACCGACACACCAACGCGGGGCACATAATCAAGCAATCCTTCATCCCGCAATTTTTCCACCGTGGGCCTGCTTACGCCCATTATTTTTGCTGCTTCCCCAATCTTTACGTACTCGCCATGCAGACGGGCCATAGCATCACCACGGGTATTTATCTCGCTAAGTTTTTCATCAACGATCGCCGATACCATCGCGCGGATACATCCGTCAAAAGATGCGGTTTCTATTTCTGTCATGATGTGCCCCCCTGTGGTAGTCTGTGTCTTTCAGGCTTTGCACGGGATATCTACTTTAAGTAGACCCATTTGCAAAAAAAATATTATCAATTGGGATTTGCGTAATCTTTGCAATTTGCTTTGCTTGCTTAATCGTTGCAGATTCCGGATTTTCTTCAATTTTTCTATATGTCCAGCGAGAAATACCCATTTTTTCAGCCATTTGTTCTTGCGTAAAATCCATTAAAACCCTTGCTTGCTTTACAGTATATTGCATTTTTTCACCTCCCATGCTTAGGTTTGCATATATGATACTCTACTTTAAGTAGATTGTCAAGAACTTTTTGTGTAATTATTTTGGAAACTTTATTGCATTTATCTACTTACTGTGATACAATTTTATTAGAAAGGGATGAATTATATAGACCTTCCAGGGCACATAAAGGCCGACTATGCCCTTTCCTGCAAAGGTGACAGCATGATAAACGCCGGGATAAACGATGGGGATATCGTGTATATAAGAAAACAGGAAACGGTTGAAAATGGGCAGACAATACTGTAATGTTAAACGCAGAAAACCCAGCATATGACCCGCTGGTATATGTCGGAGAAGAAATAGCGAATGTGCATGTCATCGGCCTGGCCGTGGCATTTACGCATATTATTAAATAAGGGAGATATAAGAAATGGATTTAACAAAAATGGCATACTTGGGTGATTTTGATTCTCAAATAGAAATTTCAAAAAGGAATGAGTTATTAGCTTGTCCAAGCTGCTTTGGAGCACCTAAAGTTATATATACAAGCGAAAAAATGAACGGGAAAATTAAAATTGGTTATGTTGAATGTCAAAAATGTAAAATGAGAACATGCGAAACATTTGTAAATATTGCTATATTATCATGGAATAGGAGACATAAAATTTTAACAGATGATGAACTTGAATTATTGAAATAAAAAATCCACGGCAGAGAGGATGCGCCGTGGATTGAAGGGAGGGGTGCAGAAGGAGAAACGGAAACTTTCTGCATTTATATTATATCATGAGAAATAGGCAAAAATCAAACGGTTACAATAAAAATAAAAAGTGGCGCAAGCCACTTTTTTTGTTTCAATTAAGTTGAACATGCTTTTATTTTTGCCTAATTATCTAGGTTTTTTTGAATGAAATAAAAATGAATGGCAATTAAAAGGTTGCCAAAAGGTTGCCAGAAAAAAGGGCCTTTCGGCCCCGTGCATTATTCGGCAGGTTTATCGTAGGTCATGGCCCGCTGGCTATCACCCAAGCCCTTGGTAGTAGGATCAACCAAAACCCCCAGCAAGGTTAGAATCTGAATCGCCATGGCCGCAAACTGCGTCCAGGTTTCCTCCGGTACGGCAGGGATGAAGTCAAACAGCGAAAGCACCTGGTAGACCGTGGCAATGATGAAGCTAATAAAGCCAGTCAGCCAAACGGGGTTCTTAAACCTTACTTTCCAATTCATATATTTTCCTCCTTAGTCATTTAATAAATGTTCGTGTCCTTGTGAAAGCATAAAAGCTTTCCATTCCTTTTTTGCATCAAGATATTTTCCGATAACCTTGTCCATATCGCCATTAGTTTTGCCGTCTCTTACATAAAGTGCGGTTATATAGGCCATATCCCGCACGGCTATATCCATAGCGGTTTTAAGCTCATATTCGCGCTGCCGGGCTGCGTGCATTTCTGCTGCTTCCTGATCGCGCCGCTTCTGCCGCCGCTGCATGTAAAATACAAGCATGGTGGTGACGATGCTAGGGGTAAGGCTCAGGATGTAAAACAATTGTTCCATTTACATGACCAGCTCCCCCGTATAAGTTATCGTCCCGATTTTTACGGATGCAGCAATGGATTGCGGCAGCTCGAAATTATCCACATCTGGCTGATCACCTCCCTGCACCGCACAAAAATCCTCGATTGCCGACATGGTATCCGGGCCGCAAATACCATCATCTTTACCAGCGTCATACCCAAAACCATTTAGGGCCTGTTGCAACGCCTTTACAGCGCTCCCGCGCATATAAGGCGAGGTAATAGTAAGCTTAGTAATTCCGCTCGTTTCAGACGGTTTTTCTGGCATTTCCTCTGTGCCTCCTTCGCCATAAATATATCTTTTAGTCATCAAGCCGCGATACGTCCAGCTTTTACCGCTGCTGCCGATCCGCTCGATAACGCACCCATGGGATAGACCGCGCTCATGCAGGACAAGCAATTCCCCGTCCGGTGCCCAGCCAGCCACCCAGCCCACATGATTGATGTTGCTTGGACGGCTGCCGCAAAAGAGGGCCTCCCCGATGACATAGGCGCGGCTAATGTCTTTGATTTTGCCCTTGTTTTCGCAGAGGTTTGCATAATTTCCCTTGGCGTTCGTGTCACGCCCGGCAAAGTAATCTTCAAGGCCCTGGCAGTCACAGACCATTACGCCGCGAGATACCCAGCCAGCCGTAGCGGCTGCATACTCGGATTTAGACCATCCCCAATCCTTATAATACTGGTTATATTTTTTATCCAGCAAAGATTGGGTGCATTTCGCACCGGTAGTTCCGTACAAATATTCCCATATCCCGTCAATGCCTACCTCGGACATGGGCACACACAGCGTACTGCCGGATGGGATGCGGGCGGGGGAGGCGTGAGACGCCGCCCACCGCATAAATTCCATGATATTTTTCATGCCTTTACCCGCTTCCTAATAGCCAATACACATCCTGCCGCCACGATCAGCACCAGGCCAGCCACGCCCGCCCGGTCACCGGTCTGCGGGATACCGTTAATATACGGCTGTTCGGTAGATTCTTGCGTATAGGTCTGGCCCAGGGACGCCGCCGCCGAAATCGTCCGGTCATTTTGCATGGCTTGGTAAAGCTGTTCGGCGGTGGAAGCCGTGTAAATGGCATTGTCTTGAAAGGTAATCTTGATGGACGCGCCAGGGGCCAGCACCGTGCCTGTCACAAGATAAGTGCCCGTCTCCAACTTAATTTCGCCGGTCTCAATCGTGCAATTGGTAGGCTCACCGATAATCTGTAGGTTGGTTACGTCATAATACTGCGGCACATTGACCGTCACCGCCACCGCGTACCGCTCATTGGCGGCATAGGTCTTAGATACCGGCTTGGCAATCCCGGCCAGCGCGGATACATAGTCCACGGGCTGGACGGTCATGGTCAGCTTGCCCAGGTCAAGGGCAGATACCGGCAATGCGATAAGCATTACCAATGCCACGGCAAGAAATAGAATTTTTCGCATAATTCCTCCTTATAGTTAGGGCAACGCCCTTAAATTTGCTGCCATTTGGAGCTTCCAGCTTTGGGCTTGTACACGATACTCTTTATATGCTGGCTCGTACACTGCCAGGTTGCGCCGTCACAGGTGACGATCTCGCCCTCCATGATGACAGTGCCGTCCTCTATGCTATCCCACGCCGGATGAGATGGTGCCTGCGTGACCTCCCAGTGATTTGGGCTATCGGGTGGATTTTTGCCCTTGCTGTAGCGCAGTGCTGTATAGGATATCCCGTCCACCGTGGCGGTGTCACCGGCGATATACCGAAGTTCGGCAGACCATGCATCACCGGGCGTAGGGATCGAGACAAGCCCTTCTCGGGCGGCTATAAGCACTTCGTTGAGGTCTGCGGCAATCGCAGCCAAGCGGCTTTGACCGCTGAACTCTTCTACATATACCGTTTCCGCCCCATCCAGGCTTGGTTTGCCATATAAGTGATATATGGCGCTATCGCCCACCACTATGCCCTGGGCCTCTTCCTCGCTGCAACGCACTACAAATCCATTTGCCTGCTTTCGCACGAATGCGAGATTATCCTCTAGGGCGATTTGCGCCCCATGTAAGATCACGCGATACAAGTACATACCTCCCTTGTGTGGAATTTCGTACGGACATAGCTATCCATCCTTCTCCGCCGCCCACAAGGGGCGGCGATTTATTAAGATAAAACATAGATCAAACACAGAAGCCGGGGGCAACGCCATAGGCGGTGCTGGCGTAGTCGATGCTGACGTCCCCCAACGGCGTAACGATGACGAAGTCATCGATTTCGATGACTTCCGGAGAGCGCAGCCACCAAACGGCAGCCGCTCCCCCTGCGCCAATCCCCTTTGTTCGGTTGGCCGCCGTCGAAAACAAGGGGTATATGGTCCCCTCGCCGGAGGCAGAATACTGTGCGCTGCCCGTTACTTCCACTTCGGAGAACAGCCACAGCCTGTCAGGGCTGGTGATTAAATTGCTACTTTGGTTCCCGGCGGAAGCGATTTTATTCACCGTCTTAATGCCAGCGCTATCCTGTAATACCGCAGGGAATTGGGCAAGAAGGGCAGGCATGGTAGATGTGCGCATTCTGCTGTTGTTCCATCCGCCTGAGTTGGTGTCGCTGGCATTCATACCATAGGTGGTGGAGATACAGTCCTCAAAGGCGAAGGTAATAGCTGCCAGCCCGCTTCCATCCGCCAGATTGTCATGAAGAAAGCCGGCAATTTGCGCATACACCGTTTCCCCTCCGGTCAGGTTCAGGGAGCAACGGTCCCCTATGGCCCAAAATTTGGACACGGCTTCACCGCTGTTGGCAATGTCTACAACCTGTTCCCATGTGGCGCTAATAAGGGGAGTATCTGTACTAAACATCTTCCATGCTCCGCTCACCCCTGCATATGCTTTGCGGTATGCCCAGGCCCCGTCTGCATACTGCTTGGTCACGCCCGGGGTGATGGTGACGGCTAGATTATCCCCGCTGGTGATGGCGTAGCCGCTATTGTCCACGATATGAATCCATATGTCACCAGCTGCCGGATCGGTGGGCACGGTATAGGAAAAGGTGATTTTGGCCGGGGTTACCCCCGTAAGCACCACGATCTGCCCATCTACTACCGTGCCGGGAAGAGCTTCCGCCGTCTGTACATCAAAGGCGATACTTCCGCCTCCGCCGCCCTGCTGTACAAAAATACCATCTACCTGAATCATAAAATAATCACCTCCACGGGAATATCTACAGTAGGAACCGCGCCCGCAATGGTCACGGTGATGGAATCTGCCGCCTGTGCCGTGATGCGGGGAAGGGCCGCGCCCCAGGCGGTGAATTGCTCGGCGGTTGCCGATTGTGCGATTCGGAGCATACCGTTTGTGGTAGCCGTTACCCCGGAAACCGTCAAGGTTTGGGCGTTGTCGGGCCAGCTAGACGTGAGCGTGGCCGTGATGGACTGGGAGGGCGGGGCGTAGTCGGTGCCGGATACGGCCTGGGCGATTGCTGCACCAGTACCCTTAAGAATGCCGGTGATGTTGGTTGCCGTACTGGTGGTTACCTCGTTCGGCCCTGCCGGGCCGGTCTGTCCTTCCGGGCCTTGTGGCCCCTTGATGTTGACCGGATCAGGGTTCGCCAGGCCGCCATCATTTGTCCAGGAGATTTCCCCTGCCGAAGATACAGACGGGGTAAAAGTAGTGCCAGCCGGGCCTTGGGCACCGGTAGCGCCGTTCGCGCCAGCGGGGCCGGTAGGGCCTTGTGGGCCTTCCGGGCCGGTAGGGCCTTGGATACCTTGCTCACCTTGGGGGCCTTTGATGTTGACGGTGGAGGGATTGTCCAAGCTTCCGGTATTCGTCCAGCTCAAATCACCCTCTTGCGATACTGCCGGGATAAAATACGGGCCTGCGGGGCCTTGTGGGCCGGTATCGCCCGTGGGGCCCGGGTCGCCTTGCGGGCCTTGAATGCCTTGTATGCCCTGCGGGATTGAAAAATCAAGGATAGCTGCACTGGATGTTCCACTATTTGTGACAGTTGCATCAGAACCCGCGCTTCCCGTCGTAACGGTGCCTATAGAAATTGTAGCTGCAACACCAGGATTGCCCTGGGGGCCTTGGTCGCCCTGTATTCCTTGCGGGCCTTTGATGTTAACAGAAGTAGGGTTTTGCAGTTCTCCGTTATTTGTCCACGAAAGAACGCCCTCTGCGGATACGCTTGGGGTAAAATAATAGCCCTGTTCGCCCTGCGGCCCTTGCGCACCCGTCTGCCCTTGTGGGCCAGTTTCGCCCTGTGGCCCCTGTATTCCCTGTATACCCTGCGGACCTTCCGGCCCTTCCGGGCCTTGTGGGCCTGCCGGGCCTTGTGCGCCTTGGAGCTGGCCTTGACTTAGCCATTGGCCCGGTTCTGTCGTGGTATCCCACATGTATATTGTATACGGGGCAGCAGTACCTACATTATACATATCACCTTGGGCAGGTTGGGTGATTGCTGCTTGCAACGCCTCTAAGCTTTCATAGGTTCCCTTTATATCCAATCCGGTTCCAGTTTCTCCCTTTTCTCCCTGCGGGCCGGTTGGGCCTTGCGGGCCTTGCGGGCCGATTTCGCCCTGGATGCCCTGCGGGCCTTTTACGTTTACAGATACCGGATTCTCCAAATCCCCATTATTCGTCCAAGACAATAGACCTTCGGACGATACGAACGGCGTATAATAGTAACCAGGATCGCCCTTTTGGCCTTGCGCACCAGTCGCACCAGTTTCGCCCTTTGGCCCCTGTATTCCCTGTATACCCTGTGGAATGGTAAAATCAAATACCGCCGCATTTTCTGTTCCTGTATTTGTAACGGATACGCTAGAACCTGCCGCTCCTGTAGAGACATTACCAACTTGAATTGTTGCTGCCAAGCCAGTATCGCCCTTGACACCCTGTATTCCTTGCTCTCCCTGCGGCCCTTTTATGTTTACCGGGTCAGGGTTTTGCAAATTTCCATCATTTGTCCAAGACAGCACGCCATCTGCCGATACAGCAGGGGTAAACACCGCGCCAGGTTCGCCCTGGGGGCCTTGCGCACCGGTCGCGCCGGTATCGCCCTTGGGGCCTTGGATACCCTGCTCGCCACGCGGGATTGTAAATTCTAAAACAGCCGCGTTTGTGCTTCCAATGTTTACGACTTCCGCATCTGTTCCTGGCTCTCCTGTTGTTGTACCGCCTACAGATACAGTAGCAGCAACGCCAGGGTCACCCTGGGGGCCGGTCGCGCCGGTTGCCCCTGTTTCACCCTGCGGGCCAGTAGGCCCTTGGATTCCCTGCTCACCTTGTTCTCCCTGTTCTCCTTGCTCACCTTTCGGCCCTTGCGCCTTAGTACCGCTATCTTCATATTGCGCCATGGAACTATTCCATTGATACCAATTTCCATTTGGCCCAATATATGGAGGGTATTGACCAGCAGTTCTCGCTTCATTTATCGCAGATACTAAGTTAGTTTTATTTGCGGTCTGCAATTGGCCCAGGTTACCAACGGCAGAATCCACAATATCCATATTTTCATTTAATACGCCTACGGCTACATAATCCGTTCCAGAAGGTTTTGTTAGCCCAAGGTTAGGGGTTAAGGTTGACATTCCTCTGCCTCCTTTAACATTTTTTCCAAATCATTTAAGCAAGCAATAATAATTATGTGATTTTGTTTCCCCTTTACTTCTAGTTGCTCCAACGCTGCAATCATATTTTTTAATGTTTCGATCATGCTATACTCCTTTTTCTAAGGCTTTTACCCTTGCGCGTAACTTCTTTATTTCATCTAGCAGAACAACGCTTAATTTCCCATAATCCATTGTTAATATTGCTTCGTCCATACCATCATCTTTAAATTCAGATACTAATTCAGGGCATATATTCAACACATCATCAGCAATCAACCCTATTTGTCGTATTTGGTCTTTATCGCGCTTCATAATAAATGAAACAGGTTCAAAATTATCTATCAAATCACCATCTAATGAATATGGTGTTATATCTTTTTTCAAAGACCGCATAGAATAGGAATTTACGCTGCCACTTGAACTATATAAGTATCTAGCTACGCATTGGCTCCAAGGCCTATTTCCACTTCCAATATTACCAACTTCATAACCAGGGCCAATAATACATATCTGTGAATAACCGGGTACAAATCCAATTTCAACGCTATTTATGCTTATATAGTTATAGCCAAAATGGATAAGTCCGCCAACTGCATCTAAGGTTTGGAAGGTTCCATTTACTGCGGATAATGATCCTGTAAACGTACCGTCTGCCGCGTTTAAGTGTTTTACATACAAATTATTTACATCAATTCTGGATGCTGCTACTGTTCCGGTTGTTATATTGGAACCATTTATCTGTGTCGCACCAGCCGTAGATAAACTTTTAAATGTTACAATCCCCGTAAAAGTAATATTTGCACTAGATAAAGTAGTTTCCCCTGCTTTAAGTGACAACGTGCTACTGGTTGAGCCATTACTAACAGACAATTCAAGACCATTAACCGTTAATTCTAAAGCCGTTATCCTTCCATCTGTATTTGAAATTTCGCTGGAAAGGCCATCTATTGTTACTTCTAATTCATGTATTTGACGGCCTTGGGCTAGCTTTGTTCTGTTTACTTGGCTCATAACAGGGCGCAATTCGGTTCCTGTGCTTTCATAAGATACCCTTGCACACCCGTTCCAGGTTATAGTCTGACAATAAATAGGGAAATTGTAGGTTTTGTCTTTTGTATCAATAGAAATAATATCTCCTGCTTCTATTGACCAATCGCATACGGCTGTTGCCACAACTGGGGAAAATGCTGCAAATTGGGAAAGCTGATTGAAAATCAATACCACATATGGCCGGACTTCGTTATCTGTTTCACCATACAAAAACGGGTTATCTACAATGCTATAGCCATTTGTGCCAGTACCAACAATCACACCTATATCATTTTCAGTTCCCATTACTTGTAATTTGTCTATCGGCGCAACTTGATATTCTGCTATGGTGGCGCTGAAATATTGCGTCATCGGCAAATTATATATGGCTTGCGTTTGACCATCTGGAAGAACTTGCTGATATACACCAGCTAAAATGTTCCACGTGTAATCTGATAATTCATCCCAAGTATACGTTGAAATTTCTTCCCATGTTTTCCCATCCGGCCAAACAATTTGCGCTTGGGCGAACCAGGCAAGTTCATTTTCCCCGTCTCTGGTCATGCGGGAATAAGTACAAGACGCTTCTGCAATCCATTTCAAAATATCCTTTGCCGTTATACCCGTTGTTTGAACAGGAGATTGTGAAAAGCTCCTGGTGCTATTGATAAATGTTTGCGTAGCATGTTTCACACCAACAAATTGGCATAATTCATCGTATATTTCACCAAGCGTTATCGGATAAGTAAGTCCAGGAAGAAAATCATCAGCCTCTATGTCGAACAACGTCATTTTATCGTAAGCATTGATTTCTATTAGGTCTACTTTCCGTTTTTCTGGCGTTGTAATGTTGAATACTCCCATAGGGACATATTCATATGTTTCTACGCTTCCATCTTGGTAAAACTCATTTAATATATTATTGTTGAATACAATAGCCTTTTTATCAGCGGCCCATTTCGTCAATTTAGCGGTCATAAAGTCATTTACTTCAAACAATTGGCCGCTTTCCGCATAAACACCTTGCAATTCCTCCCAGGTAACATCTTCTAATTCCACCCAGGTATCATCTGCAACATCGTTCCAGGTTTGCCCGTCTGCCCATTCTGTTTCCCATACTTGCCCATCCTCGCTGATACAATACAATTTGTACCCGCTTGCAAGAATGGAATAGACGGGGAATGGGGGTTGTGCTTGCGTAGCACTGCCGCCAGCCGTCAAATATGGTTGCGTTGTGTTACCCTCGATTCTAACACCATTGATTAAGATGGACACATTGCCAGAACCAAGCGGATATACGTTTTTCCTTGTGCGAACGCCAATAGACACCTTGCACTCACCAAAGGAAAATCCTGAAAGCAAGCCTTGATAATTTGCTATCGTTGCGGATAAACTAGATGATGGGCAAGCCCCTATCGTTAATTCTTCTTCTAAATTAGCAGCCTCCATGATTTTTACACCAGGGCTTGCCATCACATCTTCATTCGTGAAAATTGTCCCATCCGTAAACGAAAACAGAACTCTTTCTTTTGGAGAATTACCAAGTACCGCAATATGAAATTGTTCTGTTGTACTATACATAGGCGCTCCTTAATACTCAATTACGCTAAAACTTAGCGTAGCTATCCATTCTCCCCCTGCCGGTAACCACACGGCAGACCATTTCCTGTCTCCTGCATAATACGTGCCTGTTCTAAGCATTCCAATATTGGGGTCTGGAAAAGTAAACTGGAATGACGGGGTATTTACAAGCTGCAAGATTGTTTGGCACATATCCCACCCAATATTCTTCCATTCAATGGACGTGGGAACTTTCCTTGCAACCCATTCACGATGCAACAATCCCGTTGTATCGCGTTCGGCTGCAATATCTAAATCAGACGTTTCCCCGCTGAATGCCGTAGGATCGGGCAAAGGGGTTCCGTTTACCGCAAATCCTAAATTATAGTGATATTGCCTCATGTTAACCCCCTTGCCACGTTATACATGTTCAATGCGCGTTGCACGGCGCGGCCTGATTCAACGCTCATTGGGAATATTACTTGTCCTTCCTTGGTTAACAACTGCCTTAAAATATTGTTCTGCTCTCTCAATAAGCTATTTTGTTCTTCTTGTGCGCTGGCTACCCCTTGCGCAATACCCTCTACTATTTGATCGTTATTAGCAACTGCTGTTCTTCCATTTACGGTTCCTACTAGCTCAGGCCCAGAATCATTCGCCACGAACAATTCGCCAACTTCCGGGAATCCGCCCGATCCGTATACTTGCACCCTGCTAAATGATACCCTTTCAATTTGTCCTAGGCCGCCCCAATCAGCTCCGATAACATCAGCCGCCCATTGAACCACGCTGTTAAATCCTGATATAAGTTTGTTAATACCGTCTATAATCCAGTTCAATGCGCTTTCTATTGCAGATATAACGCTATTCATTGCATTTGCAACACCGATTTTAATTCCCATCCATAGCTCTTCAAAAAATCCTGCTATAGAATCAACGGCATCTTCAAAAAATGAAACAACAGGTTGAATTACATTTTCATCAAACCAATTCGATACAACAGCCCAAATTTCTTTTATATCAGTCCATAAATCTGTAAAATATTCTTTTACATCTTCGTAAATACCTTTGAAAAAATTTACAATAGGTTGAATTACATTTTCATCAAACCATGTAGATGCAATCTTCCAAACTGCTTGAACAATTATCCAACATCCTTCAAAAAATGTTTTAAACCATTCTGCAACAGGTTCAAATACATTTTTTATAGGTTGAATAATATTTTCATCAAACCACGAAGAAACATTGCCCCAAATTTCTGTTATGCTCTCCCATATCCCAACAAAGAACCCGGAAATTTTCTCGAAAATGTTACCGAAAAAATTTCCAATTGGCTGAATTACATTTGTATAGAACCATTCAGAAATAGAACCATAAATAGATTGAATTTCTGCCCATACTTGCTCGGCCCATGCAGATACTTCTTCCCAATTTTGAACAAGATAGATGACTAAGTCTGTAAGTGCGCCAACTGCCAGACCAATTGCAGCACCTAATGGGCCTCCAACAGAACCAATTAAAGCACCGATCCCGGCACCAGCCAAAGTAGAGGATGCAGGAATCAAAATTGCGCTTAAAGTATCAAGCCCGTTTGTAATTGCATCATATACGCCCAAGATAAATCCTGGTACGCCGCCTGCAATTGCTCCTAAAGCAGCACCAAACAATGTGCTACTTAAAGTAGTTCCGAAAACAGTAACGGTAGAACCAAACGTTTTCCCAAGCATAGCGGCGGAACCGGTCAACGATAATCCGCCAAGCAAAATTTCAAAGAAATTGAAACCGCTTAATCCTTCCTTGAACGCCTCAATAAGCCCTAGCGCCAATACGGATCCGCTTCCTGCAACCAAAGCGCCACTAAATAGCTTTGATAAAATAGATGCAGAATTAGGAAGTAGAGAAAATGAATCTAAAAATGATATAAGACCCTTTCCCACCTTCCAAGCTAATATGGTAGACCCTATGACAATTGCCAGTTTTAATATTTCATCAAAATTTTCTTTTACCCATTTGAAAAATGGTTCTAGCTTTGCTTTCCATTCTTCAAATATCTTATTAGCCTTAGAAGCAACGGCTTCGCCTAAGAAATCATATTCAGGAAGCGCAAAGCCAAAATCATTTCCGGCATTATCTAGCCCTGATCCGCTTCCGTTACTTCCTGTCTCTTGTGCTATTAGGTTTATTTCATCAAATCCGGCAAGCTGTCCTTTTAGTTCTTTAACTGAATCCGATGCGCCATCTACCGCGTCTGTAACATCATCAAAACTAGAACCAACGCTAGATATTCCAGAATAATCAATTTCAGGCAATTTGAAACCAAAGAAGTTCGCTATTGCATCTGCAATCATTCTTATTACTTTTAAGACAGCAATGGCATATGGCAATATAGCGTTCAAAGCAGGAATAAATATATTACCAATTGCACGGGCAGTTTGCGTCAGTTGCGCTCTGAAAATGCGCAATTGGTTTGCAGGCGCTTCTAATGTTCTAGCCATATCTCCCTGTGCTGTAGTTACTTGCGTTAAAATCGCATAATAGCGTAGCTGGGCCTTTTGCGCCTGGTTCATAGAAGAAACGCTCTGGTCTATTCCAAGCGATAAGGCAACAGCTTCTAATTTAGCTTGTGATAAATCATATCCCAACCTACGCAATGGCTCTAACTCACCAGAAATACCAGATTGAAGTTTTTGCATTGCTTCATCAACGCCAATATTGAAGAACGATGCTAAATCATATCCTAATTGTGTTAAGTTCCGGCTCATTATTTCTGCTCGATCGGAAACCACACCAAACCCGGTTGCCAATGTCATAAATATGCCTTGGTTTCGCATCCATTCAGCCGGATCAATACCCATTATTTCACTTACTGTTTCGGCATAACTTTTTGCCTGCTCGGTATATTTACCCATCGCAGCAGTGAACAAGTTCAAATCTTCCACATATTTATTGCTTTCATTTGTTGTTGATGATAAAGATTTTCCAATGCGGTTTATAATATAGGTTACAGCGCCTAGTTTTGTTAAAAACCAAGCAAATGATTTACCAGTCTTTGTATTAGAGCTTTGCAATTTATCATTCGCCGCAATTACCTTCTTAATTTCAGGAGGTAATATAGCATATGCATTTGCAATATCTTGTATTTGTTCTGTATTATAATTCCCTTTCGACAATGCCTTCGAAAGGTCATACAACATACCAGATGCTTCGCCAGTAGATACATTAGCACGCTTCCCGGATAATCCATTCAACGCCTCTGCAACTTTTATAGCGTCTTTTGCTGCCTGTTTCGCCTTTGGTGAAAGCGCAGAATATTGGGCGGCAACATCTTTTACGTATTCAGCCAGGGAAGAATAATCAGCTTTTTGCCGTTTTACGGTATCTGATAAGTTTTTTAATGTTGCCGTTACACCTTTTACATTTCCTAATTGGTCAAAGCGAACGCGCAAGGAATTAACACCACTAATAGAAGATTGAACCGTTGATTTCAATTCTTTCAAGGCGTTAATTGTTCTTTCAATTCCGCTTTCTGCCGATTGAGAACTTCCTTGAATATCAATAACAATTCCATCAATTGTTACGTCCATCTTCTACCTCCTTTCTACCGTTCCACTTTTTGGCCATTTTATTGAAATACTCAATTGTCTTTTGCCGTTCTTTTTTCGCTTTAATTTCTTTTTCTTCGGGAGTGAGCGGTGTAATCCGTAACGGTTCTTCCATATATTTTTGAGGGCGCGTCCCTTTTTTTGATAATGCATTTTTTAATGCAACAGAAACCGCATCATAGATATACAATCCTTGTAGCCACATTTCCTCGCTTTTTCTTTGCCGCTCTAAATTGTATGCGTCCCGATAATATTTTGCTAAAGCAGGATCACCATTCCAATATTCATCACATGACATTCCCATTGCCATGTAATAAGGGCAGTTTTTTTCAAAAATTTCAGTATAATCAATAACGGTGCAACTTACATTTTCGCTTACAGTTCCACCGTTATATTGGATTTTTTTTCTGCATCATCATCCAAAACAACCAAGGAATCATAAGGCTCATGGTAAAGCTGAAACAATCGTTCCAGAACATCTTTGCTCAATCCGTGCATATCTTCCAAAATTTTATCCGTCTTACTTCTAGCAACATTTTTATGGTTTGCCCTAAACGCTAAAAACCAAAACATAGGTATATTCGTAAGAGGATAATCGAACAATTCATCTATTTTGAATCCGCGAGATTCAGCAAATCTTACGCTTTCACGATTAAATGTAAGCGTATAAGACGTGCCATCGTCCAAGGTAATTACAATCGGTTTGATTCTTTCTTCTTTCTTCGCCATACTTATCTCCTTATCAGATTTTTATTTGAAAGCGGTAATCTATGGGATAAGGCCATAGAAACAGGCGCGCCTGCTGTCCCGCGTTTCTTTATTCTTCTGTCGGCGCGGTCTGCCAGCCTGCAATAGAGCTAGGGGTAATATATGCCTCGATGCTTAACACGCTATCTACTTCAATTGCAGATAGCCCAAGAGGGGAGGGGGTGCCTGCAAAATAGAATGCATCAGTTAGGCCGGGAATAACCACAGCAAACCATGTAGCTAGGCCGGTTCCCTTACCGGTTTCCGCCGCTTCTACCAAAGTGCTCCATTCAGTCTGAAATGCCTGGGTGTTGTTTGCACCAATAGCGATTGCGCCACCAACATCTTTTAGGCCAGGAATGTAAGTTCTATATTCCAGTTCATCAAGCGTTGTGGTTTCAAGGTTGGACGGTTCAGGGTTAAGATCGGGAATAGACGTAATACCGGTCAATACTGTATATCCGGTTGTAGGACGTGTACCGGCAGTCGTTTCAACACAATATTGGAACGTAACGCCAGCAGAACTTAGGTCAATTCTCGACATCGTTTACCTCCTTTTAATTCTTATAAATACGTACCGTTATTTCATCGGTTGTTTCGGATTCCTGAACGGCAATACCACGATATCTCGCACGCATCCGGTAAATTCGTTCATCAGCATTTCTAATTTGGTTCTCAAAAACCAATTCCCATTTTCCGAATCCGTTTAATGTATTCCGCACAAGCTCCATAATGCTTTTGCATTGTTGCTTCCCGCCGGAAACCAAATTGCTATATACTTCAACGGCTAGAGTAATTTTGTCAGCCGGTAAGTTTGTATAACCACTAGATGCCTTATCCTCCTGATAAAGGATTAGGGCGGGGAAATTAGCCGGTGTTTCCACAGCCTCACTGTACCTAGACCCATTCGGGAAACTCGCGTCATAGGCCGTTGCAACTTGGTTAAATATGGCGTTTTCAATGTCTACCACTATTTATTACCTCCCTTGCAACTTCGTAGATAGAATCTCTCAATTCGTTAGCTGTATGAAACATAACGGCTGCCGGTGGATTTCCGTAAGTATGACCGCCGCCTTTTTCTTGCGGTATCCACCAACCACTAGGATCATCCCAATGTCCTTTCCCTGGATATGTTCCCGGCCCCATGCCATATTCCTTTGCCTCTGGATGCCCATAGCCATAGGTAGCACCTGCGCCAAATTCAATGAACAATACGGATTCGCCATTTGCTTTTATGGAATAGCCATTTTGAATTGGCTCTACTGATACTTCAACATCCTTATCGCCAGAATATATTGCCCTTGAAAATCCAAGGCTTACTTTCGTAGCACCCATAAAAGCTAACCGTTTACAGATTTCATCCGCCCATACGGGAAGATTTTTTTTGTACGCCTGTAATTCTGAAATGGCGTTATCTATGGATTTTTCAGAAAGGCCAACCTTAATTCGATGTTGCATTGGAAACCTCAACCTGCTTGATAGCAAATGCTATACTATTTTTCCAGGGTGCTCTTTTCCTAACAAAGTAGTTATGCGGCCCTTCCGTATTCTGACCATCAACCCACAAAATGGAATTTTCATTTATTTGGCATGTAATATCCGCCGTTACCATTGTTCGATCATACCCTTCTAGGGTTCCAAACATTTGTAAATCAGCGTTCCCTTTATTCGGGGATACTGACAAGTACGCGCTTTGCATTTCCCCATATTGCGGGACTATTGATCCTGTCTTATACCCGTTTTCATCTATGATTTCTTGCTCTCCTGTGTACAATTTGAAGTTAACCAATTGGGTATTTCTTGCTAAATTAAACATTGGTAACCCCCACAAACGGTACGATGGTGCGCAACAAATCAACATCGTCTGTATTTGAATAGGTTCGGGAAATACCATTTTCAGAATGGGATATTTCTCCTTCGCCTCCACGCCTTGCAATCATGCGAACTGCAAGTTCGCATTGAAGCATGGAATACTGACTTGGAACATCGGTAACTGTAGTCCCAAACGGATATAAAACATTCAATATACGCGCAGCGGCAATAGCGAGATATGCCGAAACCTGTGATTCAGTTACATTAACGTCATTTATGAGCGCCATGCACAATTCAATTTGTTCTTGTTCGGTCATATCTCACCATCCCTTATTCATCCTTTTTGGTAGTAGTACCTTTGGGCCGTCCTCGCTCGGAAGGTTTAGATTCAGGTTTTACGACCAATCCAACCCATTTCATTTCTAATCCCCCTCCGAAGGAGCCATAAGTCCGGAATCAATCAGCGCATCAATCAGCGCATTAAATTCCGCCTGTGTAGGCGTGCTACTGGCAGCTTTCGCTACATTGGGGATTTGCGCATATCCGTTTGTAAAAGAAAAGGTATTGCCCAGTTCCGCCATTTTCTATCCCTCCTTAGCTATTTGCCGTTGCGGCTCTATGCAAATAAATACCAGCGACTTTGTTGTTTTCGACAAAGCAATCATGGAAAATCCGATAGTCAAATTTCCACGCATCAGCGGATTGATTCACTTCTGGGCTGAAAATGCGGGGAACGACATGCTTAACAACCTGCATTACCGCCCAGGGGTGAATGATCATAAAGTTAATCGGGTAAGAAGTGCTTGCGGGCACCGTATAACCGCCGTTCGTTTCGTCGGACGAAGGACCATCCTTCAAGGTAATACCAGTATTAAACCTGCCCTTCGGCACCTTGATGACACGCATTCCATCATAGTAATCAACGGCAGTTTCTACGCCCCGTTCGCCATTCAAAACCATTCGGGTGATTTTATCCTTAAGCGCGGCATAACCGGTTTCGGAAATAAACAGAATGCGGCCTTCTTCCGGTACTTCATCATCTCCCATTACGGTTTCCGCTTCCTGAATCAGCGCGGGCATATCCGTGGTTCCAATCACAATATCGGCTGGGGTTGCCTGACTAATGCCGGAAGTACCCGCGTACTTGGCAAAACGATAAGCATCGATCTCCGGCGTTACCTTGGTACGAATAAATTCTCCTGTGAGCGTGCCAAACGCCATGCCCATGGTTTCATCATTATCCATGACATCTACCATGAAAGAACGGCCACGATCCTGGGACAGCTTATAAGGCTCCCATGCACCCGTTACAGAGCCGGTAACAAAACCAGCGTTCCGGGAATAATCGCCAAGGCCATCCATATTAGTGGTGTAAAGGTTTACGGTATCAGCGCCGATGAAGCGTACACGCTCGTTTGCGGTATCCAGGATAGAGGTTCGAGAACTGATTTTATAAACCTCATCCAAGATCGGCAAAAAATCTTGGGCATAAGTAAAAGTATTGTTGTAAGGCATTCATATCTCCTTTCTCAAATTCTGGCCGCCTTTCTGAATGCGGCAACGGTAGAATTTTCAATGTTATTGCCGCTCAAAGGCGCTCCACCAGTTATTCCGGGTTGCGTTTTCAGTGAATCGATCACTGCATTCTTTTTGGTTTCTTCGATAAATTTTGCTTGTGCGGAAAAAACGGTGTCATAATCGCCAGCTTCCATTGCTTTTGCCGCTTCATGGGCGGATTCAGCATCATAGCCAAGGCTCATAAATTTTGCCTGAAAGGAACTTATAGCTTTATCCTTTTTCAATCCTTCCAGTTCTTTCATAATTGCCTCGCGTTCTTCCGCCGCTTGTGCGGCCTGGGCTTCTTCTGCGGTTTGCTTTGCGCGTAGCTGCTTTTTATAATCGGCTGCCTCGCTGTTAGCTCTACTTACCGCATCTTTTAGGCGTTTGATTTCTCCTGGATCGTTTTGTTTAACTTCAAATTCAAAACTTTCAAGGGCTTCTAATTTCTGTTCTGTAGTCATTTCCTGGTATCCATCAATGGAGCTGGTATCAATTTTCATAGGTTCCTCCTTGCATTTTTAGGTGTTCCTTCACCATTTGCGTTTTTGAACGGCTTCCCTGCCGCAAAAAAAGTGCCAAGCATAATAAGCACTTGGCACTTTGGCACTTGGCAATGGGTATGAATCAAATAACAACCTTTGTTTCGTCTATTTGCTTTGGATTCTGTTCATTACCCCAAAGTTTATCAATATATTGTCTGCTCATATTTACATCTGCAACAGGATCGCTAGATACACCGGATTTTGCAAATGACAATTCTGGGCTAAACCCTAGGTTCTTCAAATTCATGGCCGCTTGCGTTTTAACCAACAAATTATCCATTTCATTCCGGGTGAATTGCAGCTCTATATCACCTATAGACAAATCCACAATCCCGTTCATTCTAAGTATTTTCAAAAATACGCGGTCAAAATACCTGTTAGACACTCTGAATAAATCTTCTGTATTTCTTGCCAGCGTATCAGCCGTAGCCCAACCTGACCTTAAGTAAACTGCGCCAACATTATCAGAAGTAGATTTTGCCGTATTATTTGCTGTAGGAACGCCTGCAATAGCCATGGCCTGTTGATACATATAATTTACCAACACTTGGGTTTCTGTTTGGTTAAGCTGTTCAGACAATATCTTCAAATCTGCCTTATCCTGGCCTATAGATTTCAAAAATATTGCGCCAGCTTCCCGGATATATGCCGGAGTTATTTTATTGCCGTTTTCATCATCACCCAATTGACAATTATAGAAAATCATCAATGCTTGTATAAATTGCTCTATACCGTCCATACGATTACTTTCAATCTGGTTTATGCCGTCAAGCAATGGAATAACGGCTTCAAAAGAACTCATACGGCTTGCTTCGTATTGATATTCAATAATGGGGATTTCACCTAAGATATTGTCGCGTTCTTCTAAAACTTCAAAAGAAGTACCCTGGATCGGCGCTCCTGTTATGATCGTCCCTGTGAAACCGCCTGCCAGCTTAAAATATTTCGTTTTGGTGAATACATCGAAAGTCAGCTCGGTTGTATCTTCCGTTCTACCCGATATTACCATATTGACCCCTAGGACAGGCTCATTCCCAGGTCTACGGCTATATGCAACAAACGCGGAACGAGGATCTAAAGCATATGCCCGAACGGGGCATTCTGAATCCTGGTATGGTTCAACATATAATGCGCCCAAGCCAATAGTGTGAAACCAGTCTGTAACTTCATTGTCGGCTTGTTGCTTCCCGGACATATACAACATTTCATTTGCAGTCTGCACTTTCGCGTTTATATCGGGAGATTCTTTTCTTGCGATATAGAATGTAGTCTTAGTTAAGAAATATCCATTTTTGAAAGCTACTATTTCAGACGCATGATTTTCAACTACTTTATTATTTATTTCTGGCCTTACTTGTTTCGTCCTGTTCAAAATAGGTTGTAGGCCGCGCCTGTACCAATATAGGTATTCTTCTTCCAGCATGTTTTCAGAATGAACAACCAGAAGGGTATTCACTACAGAAATAATATTATCTGCATTGATATCCTCTTGTGTAAGATATATTTTTCTTCTACCGAAAAAATAATCTGGTTTCATTGTCCCATCCTTCCAACAAAAAAAGTGCGGCTCTTTATGAACCGCACTTGACAATTAAGCACTTGGCAATTTATTTTTTTAATGGTAAATCAATTCTTATGTTTTTCTTGCACCCCTTACAATATGGATAGATGATTCCATATGCGTTTTCATCTACTTCCATTAGTTTACGTTTTATCCCAGCATTCGCACAGCTAGGACAAAATATTTCGATTCTTATTGTAATCGCTCCCTTCTCTTTTAATTATAATAACATATTTTTCTTAAATAATCAATTATTTAGAAAATTCTTTTTCTAACCTCTACTTTTGAGCCGGAAAGGTTTCTGATTTCATTTTCCAGTAAACTTAATCCGTCCGGTGCATCATCATGTTTTACCTTGCCCATTCTGGTATAAGTAGTTAATTCTCGCATCATAAGGCCGTACTGATCGTTCGGCTTATATAAACTTTTATCCTTGAAGTAAAAATGCTTTTTTATTCCGTCTGATGCCATTTCAATTCTTGTCTGCTTATTGCTTATGGTGCGCTTTGTCCTTATGCTTATTTTACCGCCGTTCCTCTTAATCAATTCTTCAACATCACGCGCATAATATGTACCGGCATTATTGCTTTCAAATGTTACAACAGATACTTTATGTTCGATTAGTTTCTTTGCGCATTGCGGCTTTGTTACTTCCGGCGTACTATTGTCGAAAACACAATCCTCTATAAATACATCATCCCCATAAATATAGGCAATCGGCAGCATTACACTGTCACCGCCGCCCTCTGCCGTATCGCATACCGCTATAATCACATCTGGATCATAATCAACCGGGAGGGTAAAATACCTGTTTAACTCCATTTCCGGGAATAAAATCCCCTTTGATTCAAACGGTTGCTGCTGAAATTCAGATTCAAATTGCTCGGGAGATAGCATTTCCCTCTGGTCTCTAAAATACTTGGTAGTGAATATGCGCTTACCTTCTCTAATATATTCAAAATTGCTTTCATCCGTTTCTAAGTCAAGGGCAGGGGTTTCCAATATCTTCATGCGCTTACCTTGCTTTTGCATTTCCTCTTGCAATCTGCCTATTGGATCGTAAATGGAATACCGCGTACCACATATAATTATTGGCGTTCCTTCTATCGCACGGCCTATAATATCGCCAGAAATCACTTCCCATTTCGCATCAAGCCTATTTCTGTTTATCGCTTCATCATGCCCATCTACACAGTCATCCAGGTACAATAAATTCGTTGCTTCTGATAAACCTACCTGCCTTGCATCTATTGAGCGACACATAATTGTGGGAAACCGCGATTTATTAACTAAATTTATGGTCTTACTATCTGCATTTGTTTGCACCAGCTTGCAGTCCGGGAAAATATCATAAAATAAATAATCATTTGGTGGCTGTATATACTCTAAACAGCCTTTATAGAAGGACGTTACCAAATCATCTCCTGTTCCTTCCATTAGCGTGGCTTTTTCCGGCTCCTTCCCTGACAACATGCAGGTAAAATTGATGCCTAATTGCGATTTTCCTGTCCTTTTTGGCATTGATATTGATAGAAAATCTAATTTTCCATCCAATATCTCTTGGTAGGCTTGCACATATCTGCCCAAATAATGGCTTCTTGGGATGTAAAATTGCTTATCTATTGGCCTATCCCATTCAACATATCGCAAATATGCGTCAAAATCGTATGGAGCATCAAATAATACGGCCTTTTTGCTTATTTCAAGCATTTCTGTTGAATGCTGCCGTATCATTTCTTCATTCGCTATTCTGCGAATCTCTTTGTTTAGCTCATGCGCGGTCTTGAAATCTTCTTCTTCCAATAGCCTTATGGATTCAAAATAATCCAATAATGCCCCATGGTCGGTTAGATCACGCTTCTTTGCTGCTTTTACAAGCTCTAGTATATTCATACATTCCGTAAATCCCTGTCGGGAATGGTGAAGCTGCTTCTTTCGCTCATACATCCTCCTTGAATAATGGTTCGTGTACACCGCGCACCCAATTCATGCTTCCGTACTTGTACATGCCCTTGTAGAACGGTTCGTTGTTTATGATGCTGCGAACGCTTGTATTCTGAAACCTGGTTCCCTTCCGCGTCCTATAGCCTAAATCATTTAATTTGTCTGCTATAGTTAGCATCGGCGTCCCTTTCTTATGTTCACTAAATACAAATTCTACTATGGGCCGCTCCGATTCGTTTATTACCAATCTACCCCCTTCCGCTTTGTATCCGTATGGTGCCCGCCCGCCGCTGTAGCCACCAGCAGCCGCCTTTACCTTCCTGCCGTTCCCCGTGCGGATCGCTATGTTCTTTCGCTCTTGCTCCGCTACAAACAGCATCAATGCACGGTAGATGTTCGCAAAATCTCCTTCAGGAAATACTTCCTGTGTGCTTAATAGCTTGATATTCCGCTTCTCTAGCACGTACAAATAATAAAAATATAACTTCGTGTCCCTGGCTACCCGGTCGCTCTTAAAAGCTATGACAGCCTCAAACGGCGGGTTGGTAATCCCCTCATTAAATAATATCTTGTTCAGCTCCGGACGCTCATCACTGGCCCCGCTCTTTTCGTCACAGAACCATTCTACAATGTTGTAGCCGTTCTCGTTCGCGTAAACCAGGATTTTTTCCTTTTGCGCCTCGAGGCCATATTTATCGTCCCCAGCTTGCGCCTCTGTGCTGACCCGGATGTACCCAATTGCATTCTTGTACGTTTTCATTGCTGTATCCCCTCCGTATTCGTTGTATTTATTGTACAATGTTTTTCTGTAAAAGTCAATGGGGAATATGGGCCTTTTTCTTTTTTTGTGCGGTTTCGCAGTTTACCCCGGGCTTGCCTATTTCCCTATATCCCCCCGGGGGTGCTGCGCAGCGCGAGGTATCCAGGTTATCCAGCTTTTTGCAATTATTCTTGAAATTCTTTAGAAGTTAATCTTGACAATTAAATGCAAATATGGTACCATATAAACATAGAAAAGCCCCGGCCACTACTCGCAATAGTGACCAGGGCAGAGATCCCCAGCAGAAACCAACCAAACCAGGGCAAGCCCATTATACCAGGGCGGGCCCTCCATGACAAGGAGGAAATGAACCATGACTAAACTTGACAGGCTCGAAAAGCGGATCAACGCCGCAGGTATTGCTACCAGACGCAATCAAATCATGACCGGGCGCGGGCCCGTTCCAGTCCTGATAGCGGATCACGACTACACCGGCCCCTATCCAACGCGAGAATCTATGCACAAACTCCAGGAGGTGGACAGGATCGCCGCCCGATGCAAGGCTATCAGGCGTGAAATACGCGGCTACTACCAGGCCACGTTCTTGTATGAGGAGGTGGCCCCCGCTTGATTATCCTGTTTATTTTAATCCTTCCCTTGATGATTATCTGGGAGACGGCGAAAAATCTTGACCTGCCAGCCGGGGAGAATGTATGATATTATTGAATCGGGAGTAGCAGAAAGGAGAAAAACATGAGGCAAAAAACTTTTATTTCTGACACGGAGTTTAAGATCGGTGACCTGGTTTTCTTGGTGGAAAAAGTAAACACAAGCCAAAACTTTTCTACCTGGTACGCTTATAAATGGGACGGGGAAGGAATGGAGGGGAACATGAACCCCAGCATCAAAAGATATCACGGGTGGCGCGGAACCACAAACAACAACGCCTACTACGCGCACAGCGTAAGAAAAGTGCTAAAAGTCACGCCGATCTATGAAGACTTCGATTTCCCGGAGCATTGGAAAATCACGGTGGGCAAAGACCTGTACCCGGAAAGGGATTGACGCATGGCAAAATTTTTCAAATTTATTCTCGTTCTACTATGGCTCATCATCGTGTTCATATTCTCATTCTTCGCCAATCTTTTAAGACTGCAAAAATAGGCCCATAACGGGCCTGTTTTTTTGCCTTATTTTTGGCCGTGTGCGCCTGGGCGCATATTGGCCTTTTTTATTGCCCGTCATCCGTATGGATCGGCAGGGCGGCTGCTATGCGTTCCTCCAGCTGCTTCATGTCAGGCTTTTCGCCAAGCATGTTTTGCGGTGCGACCACAAGCTCCGTTTTGTCTACAAACCCATCGTAGTTTTTTTGCCACCACACCAGGGTGACCGGGTTTAGCTTGCCTTCCGCTCCAAGAATCTCCCGGTACGCTGAACAAAATGCACGAACTTTTTTAATTAAATCGTAATGTGCTTTCGTCCGCAACCCGCGCCGCGTCCACGAATCCGCATCATCCTTATTGATCCCCATGGCGAGATACGCTACCATGTTCGTGACCCTCATATCATTTGCGGCGCACAGGTCTACATACCGCCAGAAACGTTCTTCCATGGCTGCCGGGTCTGTCTTATCTACCGGGCCCCATCTAAGTATTTCTGACAGGATCCCCGCATACTTGGCGTTGTCTCCTGGCTGTGTTTTCACGCCATTGTCACCTATAACTGGGGAGTACTTACCGCCTCTTGGTTTTTTTATCTTATCTTCCATGATATCCTCCTATAGTGATAGTTGGAATAATGTCTCTCTAAACTTTTTCTTTTTTTATTTTTTTATAGTCGCTTCCCGCATGGGTGCATCTCGCGACATACGCCTCCGCAATGCTCACACATTGGCACAAGCAAACCTTGTAGCTCCGGCGTGGCTTCCTCCGCAAGTCGGCACATCTCCCATACCACCATCCGGGTTTCCTCTGCTGCCTGCTGGCATAGTCGCTTATTAGCAATCACTTGCAATTCTTCGGCATTAACATCAAATATCATAGAGATAGTCGCATCCTGCCTAGCTGCGTCCCTGTCATAGTCGCTTTGCCGGTCGTTACGCTGGCTCTTAATATATGGCTGGGCATGGACATGCCGTGCCAGGTGTGTGCTTACCCAATACGGGATTTCCATGTAATAACTATATATGAGATAGCGGATAGGGCTGTGCCGTGCCTTTAATATGCTATGTTTCCATTCGCTACTAGGCGGTTTTGCTGGTGATTTACCGATAGTCACTAGCGCCCGGCGTTTTACTTCCATCCAATCATAGTTGTATGGATAGCCGATTAAATCAATTTTCATATATCCTCCTCTGCGGCCATTGGAAACCAAAGTCGGAACGCTTTATTTTGCATTTTGGTTCCCCGTCTTTCCAGAAAACAATACCTTCAATTACATGGGTTTCAAGATAGTTCCTGATTCCCTCGAAAGTTCTATCAATATTAACAATAGATTTCCCATGCGGGACTAAAATATCAACGTTTAACCCATATGGATTCCCTTGAAAATGCGGCCCAATCGCTTCATAAGTTCCATCATTTTTATATTCTAAATTATTGTAAGCACTAATAAACCATTTATCATCCGGCTTTTCTGGATCAACCTTTACCCAATGCGGATGATGACCAGTAATAGGGTCAGGTTCACAACATGGTATAGCATCTTTAGGAGGTTTTTTCCCTTTCTTTGCATCATACCTTTTGTAAAAAACCCCATCAATAATTGCACAACAGCTACCATCTATTTTTATAGTCGCAATTCCTTTTCCATTTAATACCCATTCCATACCATTCGTTACAACGGGCTTTATCCCGACAACTTTATGGTCTTTATACTCTCTTTCAAATAACGTAGGAATTTTTTTCATACATTTCCCTCCTAATTATCAATCTTCGCGCCGCAATGCATACAATAATTTATACATTTGGTGTACTTCCTTTTCCAACACATTCATATCAATCAGCATTGCCATCTTTATCACTCCTTTTCTATTTCGACATATCGTGTGGCGTGTTATATTGGCAATTCTGATTACGGTGAGTAATCTTCAAACCTAGGACACGATTTGAAGATTATTTTATTATTGCACCACCGCTGTAGCTGTCGGATTTCTTTTGGCGCGTGTGGTTTATCGTATATCATCACATAGGGGTCATAGCCAAGCGCCTCCAGCGTATAAATGCGGTGCAAGTTTTCTTCCATCGTGCTGTTATAGTTTGTCAGGCAATATACCATGCCTATATTGGACTTTCTGCGGAATCCTTTTGCAAAGTCAGAAAACTTGCTCTCCAAATCGTCTTTCGGGTTGTCCCATGCAAAATGAAGTGTACCGATGCGCATTTTGTTTATGTCTTCGATGTCGTATTGATTTAGCAGTCGAATGTCAAGCCCTTGTGTGAAATCAATAATTGCCTGCGTATCAATGTACTGCTTCATAAGGTCGCGTTTTTCTGGGCAGGCGGTTATGTTTGGGTCAAGCACCTTGATTTCCTTTTGCCCGCACCAAAAGTCTCTAACATCGGCCACTTTCTTTGCGCAGCGGCCCTCTTTTGCGGCCACATGGCAGAACGCACATCCGCGCGGGCACCCTCTGCTTGTCATGCTTACCGCAAAATCAAACTGTGGGTATAGTGAATAATCCGGGAAACATCGCTCTATTTCTGTCGGCAGCTCTGTGTTCTTGCTCTTGTCAAAGTGTTCTTCCCCATCGTCTCCAAGGTGAATGCAGTAACCTGTCCCACCCTTGATTACGCGGTCTGCATTGAGCGGTTCTGGCACATCTGCGGTGTAAGTATTGGAGAAAATCTTACTCATGTACACAATGTCGTAGTGAAAAAAATCGCTCCACCACCATTCCACGGTATCGCCGCGCGCCTTGTGATACGCGGAAATTCTCATAAGCGCAATATTCGGAAAGTTATGACCGTCAACATCTATCAAACCGATTTTCACTTTATCACCTCCCATCCACATTTGTGAATTTTCGTTCACATCTTATGAATATGATCTATATCATACGGCGTTGGTAATGGCATCCAAGCGATGCACCTACCTTTTTCGCAAAGCTCCTCCCCGTTATTCACAAACCACTTTTGGATAATGTCATAGTAGAATCTGACCACATGAATTCGCTCTGTATTTGGGCTTTTGTAGGTCAGCAGGCAGGGATACAAGTAGCCGATTCCGTCCAGATCGTCCTCGATGTATTGTCGTGCCTCGTCCTCTGGAAGTCTTTCCTCTACGCTCACCCACTCGTTCGGCGGGGTGAGGGTGGGGCATTTTTCTTTCAGAAATTTGATGATTGCATCTTCATCTGCGGCCAAAATGAAACCGTTCTCTTTTGCTACCTTCTTGTGATTTTCCAGATATGCAATAGCAGCATCTGCGTCAATCATCCGCATCTTTCAGCGCCTCCTGTTCTAGCCTTCGGGCGGTTCTGATATATGAATATGATCTATATCATACAGCGTTGGTATGGGCATCCAATGGGTGATGTCATCCACTTGGTAAACATCACCAATTTCATCATATACCCAGAAACGCGCTTGTCGATAAGTTCCTATCTCCGGGATTTTTAATATTTTTCGACACAAAAGGATATCAGCGCATTCCTCCGGAAGCCTGTCCTCTATGGATATCCATTCGGTTGGTGGGGCAATGGTGGGCCAGTTGTCTATAGAATCCAAAATCGCATTTGTATCATACACATACTCGTTTTCTCCATTTTCCAGCCACCATTGCCGGAATGCATCCGCATCAATCATCCGCATCTTTCAGCGGCTCGTGTGTCGCTGGGTCTGCCAAATAAATGTCATAGCTCATGTGTCCTCCTCTCCCTCCGGCGGGCTATATAAAAGCATAGATTTCGGTCTCCAGTTATCCTGCCCATAGAGATCGCCTATCAACTCATAGCCCATATTTTGCATGGCCTCCCTGCTGTTTTCCCCAACAGTCAAAATCGAAGCAAGCTCTGGATTCCCGTGTCCACAGCAGGACGCGACTGTATGTACTCCAACAGATTTTAGATGTAACAGTTCGTCCTCCAGGCACAAATCGCAAAAAAATCCAAAGCGAGTTGTTACAGCGCACTTATATTTTCCTATTTTGCTGTTTCTGCAAAACTCCCTCGCTAATTTCTCAACTGGAGCTTTAATTTTGCCCATTTCAAAAAGAGCCTGTATGTTTTCATTCATACTTCTCCCTCCGGCGGGCGGCGGTCAGGCGGGGCGGGAAGGGGCATCCA
>ERZ1664526.5-NODE-5-length-23919-cov-32.940706_pt1 | contig 23919 bp, 34 predicted proteins | sample MGYA00575330_ERZ1664526 | MGnify/ENA primary metagenome ERZ1664526 (study PRJEB40874, sample SAMEA4040743) | Gallus gallus | biome: gut; material: content | place: India | collected 2016-01-01 | study: EMG produced TPA metagenomics assembly of PRJEB14491 data set...
TACCTCCGCTATCCGAAGCTGCGCCACAGAGGCCGTCTCGCCCGGAGCATCACACCCTTCTATGGGAGGGGTTTTGCCGGGCTGCGCGCCGCGGCGCCCTATGCGGAACTGCAAAACACGGGGAAAGGAGCCCGCACCGGAGGCAACTCTTTCCGCACGCGACCCTCGTCCTCGACGCCCGTGCGGCTCGGCACCAATCCCGTCGCCCGACCCTTTATGGGCGTTGGCCAAAGAACCGAGCTCAATACGCTCCGGCTATACTCCCGAGAGATCGCAAAACTGGTGTAGAAAAAATTTTATTTGCGAAATATTTTCCTTTGCACTACATTCGTAACGTCCTATACTGAAATTATGATCGGTGAAATTTGCAAAACAATAGTTACGGCACTGCGGGCTTCGGAGCTCGTGGACGAAAATAATGTCAGTATAGTTCTCGCAAACGACAACGGAGAGGGGACGGTGAACACCGACCTCCCGGCCATAGCCGTAAGCGTGAAGGGAACCGAGCGTGACACCGGGGAGTTCATCGGAGGCATGATCTACAACCAGTACATCGTGCAGTTGTCGGTTATAACTCCGTTCGACAACCAGGCCGCGTCGCCAGATGATGACCATCAGTACGATCAGATGAACCTTGCATACAAGGTCATGCTCTATATGGCCGCGTGTTCGCGGGGGGTGATAAAGAACTCTGCGGGCGAATGGGTGCCGCTGGACTTTTTTACCGAGCTGAGGCAGAAATACGGCTTTACGCTCCTTTACAAGGAAACCGAGACCTATCAAACGCTGGCTATGAAGCGCGAGATGGCAGAGCTCCCCGTGCATAACACGCGGCTCATATACGTGGCCAACTTCATCGACAACAGCACCTGTGAACAGGATTCGTTCCTGTGTGATGCGATAGAGATGAAGTGCCTGTGCGATACCGTCAGAAACACTAATTCATAAACCGGACATGACAAAAGCGACATATCAAATACTCTCGAACGAGGCGCTCAACAGCAAGGGTTTCGTGGTGCTCAACTCCACTATCGACTGGAGCAGGTACCTCAAAAACCCTATCCTGCTGCGCAACAAAGATACGGGAGAACATTTCGGCCAGCCCATCGGGCGCGTCGAAGATATTCATTTGGAAAAAGGCAGGTGGATCGGAAAGCTGGTGTTTGGCTCCTCCGAACTCGCACAGGCCGCAAAAAGAGATTACGAAGCCGGAATACTCAACGGAGTGTCTATATTCGGTAGGGCGCGGATCGTCGAGCGCAATGGCAGGAAATACACTACATTTTTCGAGGTGTGGGAGATTTCCCTTGTCAACATACCGTCCAATCCCGATGCAGTGGCGATACGGGGAGAGGATAACGTTGGGTTGTCGGCAGTATCATTCGTGCCGGACAGCATAGAGATCGAACAGATCGAGAGCCTGTCGGCATACCAAACAGACATCATAAACCAATTTGAGAACAAGATGAAAAACGAGGAAGAGAAAAAAGTCCCCGAAACCGGGACGGAGCAGGCTTTCGACGACCGCGTGTCGCTGAGCGCCATGTCTAAATTCCTGGAACTTATCGGACTGGCACCTCGAAAGAGGCTTCGCCGCGCGGATGAAATAGACCGCGACGCCAACCAGGACGACGCGGATGCCGGGCAGGATCAGCGTGATGCCCGCGAGGATCGCCGTGCTGCGCGCTATGAACGCGAAAAGGGCGATGATGCCGAAGCAAAACGGCGCGAAAAGGACGCCGAGCGCGACGACAAGATGGCCGGAAAGGACGAGAAGGAGGCCGACAAAGACCGCCGAGAGGCCCGCGAAGAGAGGGCGAGCGCCCTGGCCGCAGAGCCCGCCACCGAGGCCCTTTCTGCAACCACAGACGCAACCACAGACGACGCCAAGGAAACCAAAGCCGAGGCAGCCAAACCCACGGCGCTCTCCGCTGCGGAGGATGCGCGAGTATTCAACGACAAAACAATCACAAAAACCAAGACAATGGTAAAACCCTTTTTCAAGTACATCGACGACCCTGAAAATATGCCGAAGATTCAGGCAATCATGGGTCTGTCCGCCTCCTCGGGCACTGCCGACGGCGTTGCCGAGGTGAGCTTGTCGGCCGCACAGGACGCCGACGTTCGAGAATCAATTCAGGAGTTGTCCGCATCTATGCTCTGCGACCCCTATTTCATGGCCACCGTGCAGAACATGACCTTCCAGGTCAACGACGGACGCCGTGAGAGTGTCGTCGATACGATCCAGGGTCTCGCCTCGGGCGAAAAGTCGGGTCAGTTCGTGCAGAATGCCGACCTGGCAAAGATTTCGTGGCTCTCGCTGTTCGTTCGCCAGCTCTTCCCGCCCAACACGTGGGCTGACCGTGTACGCCGCCTGTCGGTGCGCGACAAGGAAGGCATCATCTGGGTGGAGAGCGCCGTCAATCCGGATATCTACTTCGGAGATCGCGCGCCGCTGAATGCGCCCAACTACCTATACGACGACCTGCCGCGGGGGTTGGAGCGCAAAGTGTTCTCCATGCAGCCTATTGTATGGCAGCCCGCGAACTCCGACGTCCTGGCCTACAACGACCGCGCAACGGGCCAGTTGGACGCCATGGCCAAAATGTCCATGTGCATCCACAACTACTGGCTCCAGACCATCGCCGAGGCAGTTCCCGCAGCTAATCACCTTACAATGTCCGGCGCAGAGTTCGATTCGTCAAATCGATTCCCGATCAACTCGGCCGCCGCTGGCAAGCTGCTCGGCATGACCCTCAATGACCTGCTCGCCGCACAGGGCCGCTTCATCGCCCGCAACCTCAACTTCCGCCGCGGGAACGGTGTGGCTGTGTTCGCAGAGCCCTACTACACGTCGCTGGTGCAGACCGACAAGGTTCAGAGCATTCTGACGCAGCAGTTGTCGAACGCCCGTCCCGAAGGCTTCACTTACTCGGGATTCGACGTCATGGCGCGCTCGGTCATCGCTGCATACAACACTACGACGTCTACGGTCGTGGATGCGGAGACTTATTTCGACAAGCCCGTCACCTTCGCAACCGGAGCTATCGACACCACTCATGTGAAGCCCGTGCTGGCCGCGACGGTTTACGACATCGGCCTCGGCTTTATCCCCGAGGAGGTCGTTGTGGCAATCGGCAACACGAACATCCATATGGTGTCCGATCCGAACAACTACGGTTGGAAAGTGTCGATGGATATTTCGACGGGTGCCGGAACTCTCCGAAGCAGCGCGGCAGGCATCGTTCTGTATCGCCCGACGGCAGCCTCCGGAGCGTAACGCAACACACACAGAAAAAACCAGCCCGGCATGTTGTCGGGCTGGTATTCCAAAAAAAAATCAATATCAACAATTAAATTCCCCCTTTAAATTATGATTCAGATCGCAACATTCACCCGCAAGTTTTTCATCGAGCTCGTAAAGCAGCTCCAAATCTACGGCACCCTGTACGTCACTGAGGACGGCAACATCTACGTCAACGAATCGCAGGCGCAGACACGCTGCCAGTCCCGCGAGAAGCTGGCACACCTGAACGGAGAACTCGTCCAGGAGCTCCGCTATGCCCGCGTCGACAAATCCAATCCGCCCAAGGACACCGCGGAGTTCGAGGAGATGCTCGAGAACCAGTTCCGGGCACGCCGTCAGGCAGCCAAGAACTCCCTGGCAGAGGCCGAGAAGGAACGCAACAAGCCCGTCATGTCCGATGCCGAGGCAGAAGCCCTGCTCGACGGCAAGACCCCCGCTCCTGAGAAACAGGAGGAGGAAGCCGCAACAGAGGCGCTGATCGAAGGCGTGGAGTATGCCAAGGTTCGGGATGCCATCCGGGCAACCGTGAACCCGAAGCTGCACCACAGCGCCGGGTACTCCAAGACCCTGGAGGCGTACAACGCCCTTTCCGACGAGCAGAAGGCCGCAGTCGGTGCAGAACTCGCAAAATAACAAAACCTACGCAAATATGGCAGTAGTAGATATTTATACAACTTTAGGCGACACCAGGCTGGGCAACACCACGCCCAGCGATGGTATTGGCATGATCGTCGCCCCGGCAACGGCCTCCTCGGGAACCGGAGGTGCGGCCTTCGCGCTCGATACCGCCTACCTCATTACCTCCGTTGCCGACCTTACGGCGATGGGTGTGACCTCGGGAACCGGAGCCATGCTCCTGTTCCAGGTGGAGGAGTATTACGCCAAGGCAGGTAGCGGCTCTCGCGTGTGGGTCGTGGGGTATGCTTATGCCGAATACAAGACATTTATTTCGGCCAAGCTGGAATCCATCATCAGCGGTACCACGGCGTCGAACTTCGACCTGCGTCCGCGCATGATCTCCTTCGCATCGCCGATTCCCACGCTCCAGGATTTCTCAGGGACGACCGAGGGGAAACTCCCGGCTACCCACAAGACCCTCATTGGCAACCTGCAAACCGTACTCAACAACCTGTTCCAGCAGTCGATCCGCATGGTCGGCATCTTCGACGGCGTTGTTTGCGTTCCGACAGGCAAGACTATCCTCACCACCGACCTGAGTAAGCTGGAGAATCTCGCAGCGCTCAAGGCACCCCGTGTGGCCTATCAGGTTACAACTTCGACGCCCGGCATGTCGGCATCCGTAGGCCGAACTCTCGGCATGCTGTCGAGCCTGTCGCTGGCGACGTCTCCCGGTGCCGTGACCACTGCCGGGGCAGCAGGCGACATCGACTATTTTGTGGATGTCACGACCCGCACCCCCCCGCAAGATATCAACACTCCGGTATCGAAGCTTGTGCCTGCGAAGTGCAACCTCCTGGGTAAGAACCAATACCTCTTCACCCGCGTGCGTCCGCAACTGGCAGGCGTATACTACAACGACGGCGCCACATGCAACGATCCGGAGATGGCTCTTTCGGAAATTTCGTTTGTCCGCGTGGGCAATGCCGTGTGTGACAGCGTGGAGAGATTCTTTGTCAAGTTGCTCCAGGAGAACATCCCGACGGATGCCTCCACCGGAGCGATCGACGCGGGATTCAAGTCCGGAACGCTGGCTCAGCTCGACGAAACAGAACTGACACCCCGTATCAACCGCGGAGAAGCACAGGCCATCAATGTAGATTTCGCCGCCAAAGACGGCAACTACAATATGTCCAAGGCTATCCAGGTTACCGTGGAGGTACTTCCCCTTAGCCCGCTCCGCGAGGCATATATCGAAACTTTCTTTGTAACTACGTTAAACTAAACGCCATGCCTAATCCTTATGTAGTGCCCTCGAAGGACGTCCAAATCTACCTTACTTTCGAGGGGCTTCCGGCAATCAAGATCGGCACGGGTACCTCGCTCAACTTGCAGTACTCGCAGACAGTGCAGGACATATTCGCTATCGGGGAAACAGACCCTATCGACCTGGTGCAGCTCAACGCTCAGTATGCGGCCACTCTGTCGCACCAGACCGGGGAGCAGCACACCATCCTCGATGCGATCAACGGCGCTCTTCCGGCCGGGCAGACGCCCTATGCGTCCATGCTCCAACTGCCGCCCTTCACGCTGACGAAAACCATGTCGCTGCGCAACAGCGCGACGCCAAAGACCGTCTCGGAATCCCTGTTAGGGTGCAAGTGCGAACAGTCGAGCTCGGACACTAACCGAAACGACGCGGAGACGCTTTCGTCCATCAACATCCGTGCCCGTGCCGTACAGCGCTCGGTCGCACCCATCCAAACTATTGTGTAAACCAGGACGGGCGGGCACCCCAAGACCCGCCCGTCTTTAAAACCCAAAAATTATGTCGCAAATACAAGAAACGGAGCGCCTTGACCTCCAATACACCGTCACGGCCTCGTATTTCGTCCCCTCCTTCAACAAAGAAGGTCATATGATCGAGGAGGAGAAAAAGAACCAAAATATCGCCTTTTGGCGTTTACAGCGCCGCAACATCGAGCACTCGAAGCTATCCATGTCGATCCTGTCGCGCGAGGAATCGGAGCAGAAGGGAGTTATTGGCCTGGCCATGGACTTCATCAAAGCCTGCTGCGTCGACGACAAGGTGCGCGAAGATTTGCTCGGCGATGCTCTCGCCTGCGTGGAAATCTTTCAGTCGGAACCTGTCAGCGAGGACTTCCGCCGTTTTTTCGGGACTTGGGAGTTCTTGAAGGCGCTCCCGAAGAATCCATCCGGCAAAAAATAGAGGAGTATGCGAAGGACGACCCTCTGCTTATCAAGAAGGCTGTCGTCTCCAGATACTTTCATGAGCCTTACTCTGACATGGAGAAAAGGCTCAGCATCAATGATATAGACAAGTTATATACACTTGCGCTTCACCTTGTCGACATCATAGACATGGCGCCCTTTAAATCTAAAAAATAATGGCAACATACACCATACGCCTCAACCTTGGGGGAGACGTCATCGAACGTCTTACTCGTGCCAACGCACTGAGTGACCAACTGGAGCGCAAGACCAACCGCATGTCCCGGAATGGCCGAGGCGGAGGCGGAGGTGGTGTGGCCAACTATCCGAACCTGCGGCACGGATGGCACGAGCGCATGTCCTCCATGTATGACGTGTCGCGCCGATTCGGCAACCGACATACGCGCGAGGATTTCATGTCCGATGCCAACCGGGCGTTCGGTTCCATCCGGCGCTTCCGCGAACAGTTCGTGCGCAATTCCTTCACTCCGAGCGGGTGGATGCGAAACGCCGGGAACTTGGTCGGGGCGGTGTTCGATTCCGCCGCCGCAGTGATAAAGAGCAACCCCGCACTCCTGATGGGTGCGGGCGTTCTCGGTACTGGAGCCGCGGCGTACGCTCTTCCTAAGCTCATCGGCGGAGGGCTGTATGCCGTGCTGTCCAAAACCTTGAACAGCTCGTCCATGACGGACGCCATATCCAACCGCATGCAGATGGATATGGCACGCAGAGGGTTGGGATCGGGCTACACCTCGGCGCTGTCTGACGCCACGCGCATGGCGGCCGAATACGGCTATTCTCGCGCAGGCATGCTCTCCATGATAAACACCGTGTCGGGCTTCGAAATCGGAGGCACTCAGATCGGCACGGCCATAGCCACGCAGATCGCGCGGCAGGTGGGTAAAGTCGCCCAGATCGGTGGCCGACCCTATGACATCGTGGGTCTGAACATGCAGCAGTTGTTGGCTGCCGACAAGCCCAACATGCGAGACGTGCGAGAGTTGATCCACGCCGCCCCTATCCTCAACAGATACGCCAACGAGGCCATGCAAAGGCGCGGCGTGACAGGGACGAGCCCCTACAACTACCTCCAGGATCGCGCCAACATGCTGCGCGCCCTGCACAGGCTCGATACGGAGCTCCAACCCCCGTCGGCCGCCGCGGCGCGCGGACAGATCGCCCTCGCCAAGGAGAATTTTTGGATCAACCTCGCGGGGATGGACAAACTGTGGGAGAGCGTCGGCCGGGCTGGAGAGAATATGTTCGACCGCATATCAGCGCGCCTGGACGTATGGTACAACTCGTTCGATCCCAATATGCTCGACCATATCTTCGATGAATTCGTGGATGGCGTCGAGGATGCCGTAAGCGCACTTACCACCCTGTCGGACTGGATTCTCAACCTCTCCGACATCATCGGTCTCTTCAATCCGTGGAGCTGGGGCGACAAGAGCCGCTGGGACTTGAGATACGAGAAATCGGCCAAGCAGTCGGAATACACGGAGAGACGCAAAGCCGCGACATATCTGTCCGAGGAGCTGGGAAAGAGGTATGTCGAGGAATACCTTTCTACTCCGGCTGCCCGCAAGGCGTGGGGTTTGGACGAAGGCACCGAGGAGAACCGCGCCGCTAATCTGAAAGACGCGCGCGACATCCTGCTTAAAAACTTCACCACCACCTTTACGCCCAAGGTGCGGGAAGGACTGGAAGAGTATCCGGGGCATCTTCCTGCCGAAAACGGGCAGCCTCAGTACGCTACCGGGTTGCTAAAGTATAATTACACCCCATACGAAGCAAACAATGGATTTAGCCTCTTTAATTTCCTAAAAACAGGTAATTCGAGAGACGTTACCACTGTAACCAAAGGAGAAGCATCCATTCAGCCTGTAACCTTCCGTACCAATCCTGCGCTCAACGACCGGGAGGTAAACGAGAATTTCAACCGAGTGACGAAGATTTACGGCGAAGGCGGCGGCGCCAGCGGGAAGGACACCAAGAAGATAGAAGATTTGACAAAGGGATCGAAGTCGCTCATTATCAACTTCAATGCACCCATTGTGCAGATGCCGACCCAAATAAACACCAATGCCACGCCGGAAAGCATCATGCAGACCATATCCAAACAGATCGAAGAGGTGACAATTCGAGGACTGCAAATAGCCTTCAACAACTCAACACGCACGCTCAATGGCTAAAGATCAATATACCGCAAACACAACCCCCAACGACACTCCGAGCGACCTCCCGTCCTTGGGGCAAATCCCGGCGTACAAGGCCGTGACGGATGGCATAAGCGCCGTAGAAAAAGCATATCAGGCGGGGTTGAAAATAACCCTGGCGGAGGTAGGATTCTGGCGTCAGATCGTTCAGTTCCGCGGCAAGGCCAAGACCTCAGACCCCCAGTATACCGGGATGGCGGACACCCTAAAGCAGTCCGACGACTACAAAACGGCCATACAATCGGTAGATCGTCAGGATATACAGCGAGAATATGTATTTCGCTGCGGGGATTATTTTCTCCCTATCAACCTCACCTACGAAGTGGAAGGGGAAAAGAACGATTCTACCTCCCAGCTCGTCGACGGGGCAGAAATCCTCCAGGTTCTCAACTACAAACCGATGGTCGTAACCGTGCGTCTGCGCATTGAACGCAACTTGTCGCGCGTCGACACGGACGCCTCGGCCTCGAACCTTTCCATGCTCGACGCCTTGTCCTATGAGGCATATGCCGACCAAGGGCTCGACAACACCGATCCCGCGGCCATGGCTATCGCCGACCTCGGCGTGGCTCTTCGGAGTTTGTGGCAGGGGCAGGATGTTTTCAAGATCGAGAACAAAGTCCTCAACAACGACCTCGGACTGGAGTGGGTATACATGAAGAGGTTCAAATATACCCCCAATCCGGGGTCTACCATCGTGGACGTCAGCATGACGCTCCACCAAATAAACATGGATGAAAATGCCATCGTATTTACGCAGGAGACGGTAAATACGACCAATCCCGCGGGGGGGGGCGGTAGGTGATGAAAGGTAATTTGTTCAGAGTAGGAAACGAGGTGTTTATCGAGGGGAAGAGCATCGGCCGATTCGCCTCAGTAGACATTACCGAGGAGCGTGATTCCCTCTCGGGAAGCTGCACCATGACCCTCCCGGTGTATGCCATCGGGTTCCGGCAGGGATTGCCTCCGGCACAGCGCATAAGGGCGGCCTTGGAGGGCATAAACATCAAGCCCGGCGCCCGCATAGACATCGACGGCTGGTTCTACAACAATGCTCAGTTGGGGCAGCAGTTCGAGAGGCTGCGCATTTTCAGTGGCTTCATCCGGCAGGTCATCGGGGGATTCCCGTCGAAGATCGTATGCGAGGACTACTCTTTCATCCTGCGGTTCGGTACTATAAATCGGGACTGGGTGTCACGCACGAAGCTAAAGGACATGGTGGACTATCTATGCCCCATCTCGAACAAGGCATTCGAGGACTACCGCAAGGCACAGGGGTTCGACAACCCGGCGGACTTCCCGGCTCTGTCTTTCGATTCATCGGATAGTGCGGATGTGGAGTTCGCTTTGCAGACATTCAAGCTCATATCGCCGTTCGAGGCCCTGTCGAAGCTCATGAATATGTTTACGCTGTACGGCACTGTGAACACCCAGGGGAAGGTGTATTTCGGTATTGGCGTGAGGGACAAATTCAAGCGCACGGTGGCACTGGCCACGAACACCAATGTCATCGGCCGCGACATAGTGCCTACCGACGGGCTGTTCGAGAACTACAAAGTGGTGGTAAATGCCCTCATGGCCGACGGCACAAAGTACACCTACGAATACGGCGATTCCCAAGGCGAGGCGCACCGATATTTTGTCCCGGCCAATACGGTATCGCTGACCGAACAGACGGCCAAGAACATAATGGCTCGGCTGAAAGGAACGCGCAACAAGGGAACCATAAAAACCGTGCTCTATCCGCAGGTTAATATGTTCGACTTTGTGGAGTACACGGACACCATGCTCCCGGAGCTTACGGGAAACTACTACGTGATAGGCAGGAATTTGAGCTGCGACACTTCCGACGGGTTCATCCAAACCCTGACAGTAACCAACGAAATGTTTATATTATGAAAACATCCGGCACTTTCGACGACGAATGCGCCCGTTTGGGAGCGGAATTCGGAACAAAGATGAATGACGGGAAGAGGGTGTCGCTCGTCATAGCCACCGTGTCGGCTATAGACGAGGATGCCAAAACCTTAGAGGCTGTTGTGGATAATGATAGGATATTCAGCGACATAAGTCTAAACATTTTCCCAAACGGGGGTAACAGCCTCTATATTATACCCTCCGTGAATTCTCTTGTGGTGCTGGGGTTCATAGAGGGTTACTCCGAGGTTCCGGTGCTCATAAAAGCCACGAAGATCGACAAGATGGTCGTATCGAACGTCGCGGGTACCGAAGAGGAGGGAGAAAGCACTATTTCTTTCGATAAGGACGCCGTGGAAATAATCCGCGGCACCTCTTCTTGGCGGATTGAAAAAAATAAAATATCTTTCACTGCCGATAAAATTGAAATGGATGGCGGGGAGAACGGGGGGCTTGTGCTGGTAGATGGCGTCACCACGGCGCTCAACAATTTAGTGACGCAGGTAGGGAATATGTGCACGGTGTTTAATGCGCATACCCACGGCGCCCAAGGTGCGTCGCCTCCGGCCACCCCTATGACCGCCCCCTCCCAGTTCAATAAAGGAGACTACGAAAATACCAAGATAACGCAATGACAGACGCAAAATTCGACTTTCAGGTCAACGACATAGTTATATCCAACGGGGACGTCGAGTTGGTGTCTTTGTGCAGCCAGCAGAACGCCACGCTGATATTTTCCAAGTCGGCGGCAAGTCTTACGAAGCCCCAGTTCGGGGTCGGATTCGAGGACTTCTATCCCCTGTTGCCCAAGTGGGCGTGGGGTAAGGTTGAGGCCACGGCTGAAAAGCAAATATACGACGACGGAGCCCTCATTGCCCGCGTGAATATCTTTGAGGAGACAGCCTCGGGAGTTGTGACCGCGGACATACATGCACGATACAAGGAGTAGACATGGCAAAGACGTACACAGTAAAACAGGGAGACACCATCCAGGACGCGGCATTCAACGTGTCCGGCTCTCTCGCGGGCATAGACCCGATATTGGAGAAAAACACGCCCACGAACATCCCGCCCGCGGACTGGAAGGCCATGCAGTACCGCCAGGAGCCTCCCGCCAAGAACTTTATGGAATCCTACACTCCGGCGCTGAGGACAAATCAGATTCTCGACGTCGAGGGGATCGACATATACAACCTCCAAACCTTGCAGAGGCCTCCCTTCAACTCCTCGATGGACGTGAATGAAGAGGTGGAGGCGGAAATCTCGCGTCTCTTCAAAGCTACGGCCGAAGGAGGACGCGCCCTCATATCGGCGCTTGCGCCCGAGGCTATGGGGGCGATGAAGAGGACGAACGGCACCTTTTTGCGCGACACGTTCTACAACAGCCCCTATACCGTGCAGTGTTTATTCCGCACGCCTCCCAAGTACAAATACACCCCCAACCCTGAAACTGCGTCTCGGGTAATACTTGACACGTCGGGGGCATCGAATTTCCCTCGCATCGACATCAATAACCCCTCATCAAATAACATAATCAGTCTTGTATTATTAAACAATAGGGGGGGTATGTATTCATATCCTGTTTTTTGGGACTATTTATACAGCGTCGTATTCATTAGCGACGGAGCCAAGGTCTATGTATATATCAACAACAATCTGTTAAATTACCAAAATAAAAATTGGGTTAATTATACTTCATATCTATATCTTGGTGGATATGGTGGTAATAATCGTCCGGCGGTTGATTTTATGGGGGAGGTGATATGCGCCCGCTGGTTCGACCGCGCACTCACAGAGGAGGAAATGACGGCACTCCAAAACGGAGTGCGCCCGCAGGACTATATTGTGCCTCCGGCCTTGAAGCTGTCCTGTGTAGCTGAGTACATACCTCAGAACCTCATACCCTCTGATGAGGACAGCTCGAAGCCCGCCATGTGGCTCGATAGCGCCAAGCAGATGCCGCCCGACATCTCTACTCCGCCGCTCCTTCGCAAGTCTGCCGGGGGTTATGACCTGGTGGTCAATGATAATCCCAAGATAGGCCGCGAGCCGATCTACAAACCCACTTACGACTTCAAGGGCGCCTATACCGCCAATGGCGCCTTCATGGGACAGCGCATACCCACACAGTCGCTCGTCTACGGGACGCTGGAGTGCTACTTCAAAACCGGAGACGACATCCGTAATGAGCAGTGCGTATTCAACATGTCGGATAATCTGGCACTTCCAAGGCTCACAATTATTGCCAGCCATTTGTTGTTCTCAACCAACGATTTCCCAGTGAAATATCCCTGCGAGCCAAACACGACTTATCATGTGGTACTCCGCTATACTTTACAGGAAAATTTAGGCTACATCTTTGTAAACGGGATCAAGATTTCGGGGACGTTCAAATTGGGTAGTGGCATACGACAAAGATACTTCAACCTTGGCATGTACGTCGAAAATATTCCGATCTTGTTGAAGGGCGAAATCTACCACTTCCGCAACTTCAATACATTCCTGACAGAAGCGCAGGCGTTGATGTTGTGGAACGGAGGCGATCCCGCGTCGTTCGTGGTAGATGCGGATATGAAGGCATCCTGCACACGGGAGTATCTGCCGCAGAACATCCAGCCTCGGAGTGATGATCCCACCAAGGCGGGCTATTGGTGGTCGTCACACAAACAGATGCCCGTTAACGGAGTGCTGGAGCCCCTGTCGGCGCCGCCCGCGGAGTGGCCGAATACAAACCTCGACTATTACAACTATCCCTCAATAATTAAACAATAACCGATATGTCACTTATAAATACCATATGGGATAACATCCAACGGACGATCCCGGCGATGAACACCAGCAACGCGGGTATCCTGCGCAAGATCGCGGAGGTGGTAGGCACCGTGCTTGACATTGTGCGGCTCGAAATCCTGCGCAGCGAACAGACGATAGCCGCGGCCGCGAAGATCGCGCGCGTGACGAGTGAGGCATGGTATGTCGAGAAGGCATACGCCTATCAGCAGGGCGATCAGGTAGTCGTGGTGAACGAAGCGACGCAAGAGCTGGGCTATGCGACCATAGATGTCACGAAGCAGATAATAAAGCAGGCTTCGATGGGGTCTAATCAGGAGGGTTTGTACTACATCAACGTGGCGACGGCCGATGCCAACAACAACGTGGTCTCACTCACGCAGGATCAACTCGATGCGTTCAGCGCCTACTACCGCAACTTTTGGGGCGTCGGCGCGCAAATACAGGCCGCATCCAATGCTCCGGCCGTCCTTTCGGCCGACAAGCTGTATGTCCGCTTCGACAAGTCGTACAACCTCGATGCCATCAAGAACAGCATCAACACGGGGCTGCATGACTTGCAGATGCAACGACGCACGACAAATACTCTGTATATCAACGACATAGAAAGTTATCTCTCGGGGTTGAACGGCATCAAGGATGCCTACTTCTCCGAGGTCAAGGTCTCGCAGGAGGGCAGCATCACAACACCGCAGGATGGCAAGATAGTATTGAGTCCGGGTTATTTCAACTTCGACCCCAATCTGTACGATTTCACCAATAACATTACAATATTCGAGGCTATATGATGCGTTTCCGATATATTGACATCCCGAAGCTGGTGTTGCAGTTGCTCCGGCCGAATTACTCGGTGCGGCGCGACCACAGCTACACGGAGCAGCCGTTTTGGACAACGATAATATACCGCTACTGCCTGTCGTTGCTCATGGTGTTGCACGACTATCTGTGCAACTACTACATGGTGCGCTCCAAGTGGTACATGATGGCGGCGTGCACACCTACATACGGGCAGATCGAAGGCGTATTGCGATACTGGTACGGGGAGTGGGGGCGAATATCCATCACCCCGAGCGGCGCGAGCATATGGCGATCTATGTGGTATGATTCGCCAAATCCTCCCGTATACCTGTATGACACTCCCACCCCGAAGGTATACCTTGGACAGGGAGGCACCATCACGGAGCAGCCCATCATTGCGATCCCGGCTGCCCTGTACAACAACTCAGAGGCATACAACCAGTTTATCGCAGACGTCAACACGCTCTTCCCCTTTTACATCAAGTATACTATAAAAACTCAATAATATGGCAGGAATAAAAAATATCAACGTCGTATCGGGCACTGGCAACCCCGTGCAAATGCAGGATTTGCAAAACCTCTGGAGCGCCATCAACTCGCTCCTCCGATCCACCAAAACGCCCATCTCCATCGTTGCGGGATTCGCCACGGCGAACAACAACACCGGGACGAATATCGGCGAAGGCATCATCTGCTATCAAGGACAGGCTTACTACCTGGCCGCCAATAGTGCTAAAATAGGCCAGTATCTTTATGCCAACACCATACAGGACGAACAGCGCGTGTATGAAGATGGCACGACGCGCTATACATATCAGGATTATGTCGTGAATGCTGCGGACAATGCGTCGGCATCGGGAATTGGCACCCTCATAGGGCAGGCCACGGCGGCCAACCTCGCATCATGGAAGGTGGGCGTCCTATCCGACGGTTCCGTAACAGCGGCTATGCTGGCCGATGGCGCAGTGACGACGCAAAAGCTCGCAAGCGGCGCTGTCACGGCGGCAAAGATCGCAGATGGGGCGGTTGGTAGCTTGCAGATCGGCACGGAGGCAATCAAGAACGGCAACATCCAGGATGGACAGATTACCGGCGACAAAATGGCCGACCAGTCCATTCCCGGCTCAAAGCTCAATAATAAGACCATCACCGGGACGCAGATTGCAGACAAAACAATTACTGCCGAGAAGATCGCCGATGCTACTATCACGGCGGGTAAAATAGAGGCAGAGACCATCACCAACGAGGAGATCGCCAACAAAACCATCATCGCAAATCAAAAGCTGGAGAATGGTTCTATCGAAGAGGCACAATATGGCACCGCGTCGGTATCGACACGAGCATTGCAAGCTGGTGCGGTTAATAATTCGGCTCTTGCCAATACCGCAGTAACTACGGATAAAATTAAGGATGACAACGTGACGCCAGAAAAGCTTGCCCCTTCCATCCGAACGTCAATACCTATTCAGACACAAATTTTAGATCATAATACCTCTGTTGCGCAAACTATATCCGAAGGAAATATATCCATCTTGAAAATTCCGGTATCAGCCTCCAACCAGGCAGTTAATATACGATTATCTGAAGAGGATACCGACATTTTAGTCCATCACTGGCCGATATTTATATATAAAGATACGGAAGACGTTTTCGCCATATCTATCAATGGTGTTGCTGGACGTCTTGAAATTAGCCTGCCTACCTACTCTATCAATTGTGTGCTAAATGTATATAGCCATACCGGATATGGATTTGTCGTAGATGTTGGACAACCTAACTTCATATCTAAATAATGGACACCTTATTGAAATGGATCATGGCTGTGGTGGGGAGCCTGCTGTCGTTGTTCTCTCCCGTGACGCCGCTTGTGCTCTGCGCCTTAATATTCGTCATGATAGACTTCGTGATGGGTATACTGGCCGGGCGCAAGAGGGCGGCTCGGCAGCATAAGGACTGGTATTTCTCCAGCGACAAGGCATGGAAAACAGTCATCAAACTCACGTGCATTGTCGTTGGGATCGGCATGTGCCATCTTATAGACACTCAAATCCTCGACTTCATGAACTTGCACCTGGCCAAGCTCTTCACGGGCATGGTGTGCGGCATCGAAATGTGGTCGTATCTGGAGAATGCCGTGGAAATATCCGACGCTCCGGTATTCCGATCCCTCCAAAAATACGTGGGAAAGAAGATGAAGGATGAAGTAGGTATTGATATTGAAAACGCCCCGCAGGCTCCGGCCGACGGGGGTAATAACGTCAAACATAAAAAAAATGTGATATGAAAGTAGTTATCTATGGCTCCGAAGCCGATTATCCCTACATTTTTGTGAACGGAGTAAAAATGCCCGCGACCTTTATTGCCCGCCCGGCCAACCCGCGGGTAGACATGGGGCGCCGCATCATCATCGAGCCAGCGCTCCCGGAGGGCGGCAACACCCTGCTTACTGCGGACTACCTCGACTTCGAAATCAACGAGGTCGTCATCTCCGACAACCCGTCGGCCTACACTCCCGCCGACGTTTTGCGATTCCTCAACGAAGGGTTTGAATCCCCTACTGGCGATGATTTCCCAGGTATCGGATCGGGTCTCTATTCCGGCGGGGGGGGGTCTCCTGAGATTCCTGACGGGTCGATCACCACAGCCAAGCTGGCCGACAATGCCGTGACTTCGGCTAAGATTAAACCTTCTGCCGTAGGTACGTCGCAACTGGCCGATGACGCAGTGACGACGGCCAAAATCGCAAATGGTTCTATAATCCAAAATCATTTGCAGATAGATAGTGTGGGCTATCCCCAAATCATAGACGGATCAGTTGATTCCACCATCCTTGCGGACAACTCAGTAACCACGGATAAAATTGCGGACGGCGCAGTGACGACGGATAAACTCGCAACATCTTCCGTCGCCACCGAAAAGTTACAAGACCTGTGTGTCACGACGCCCAAAATCGCGGATCAGGCTGTCGACACTACCAAGCTGAATACCGGAGGCAGCCCGGGGGGGGGAGTGTAGGGTGATAGATATGGACAAAAAAAACAGGCGCTTTATCGGCGCCTGTTCTTTTTTGGTGGGTCTATTCCTCGCCCAGCGCTCCCGAACACCAGCATAATGATCCCGGCCACAAAGAATAGTACGCACGCACTGCTCATGACTATGCTTTTATTTCGAGGTGGAACGCAGGCTCGCTCAGGTCATACGAAAACTTGGGGTTTTTGCCGGGAATAGATATGGGCGAAATCACTTTGACGACGCGCGGCTCGTCGAGTGCTGCGACCAAGAACTCCGCGGGCTTCTCCATCGTCATACTCACATCCAGCACATTCACCTTGCGATACTCCTCGGCGCTCACACAGTGCTTGGACACCCGTTCGCCCTTTTCGCTAAGCCGACTGATAAGTTTGGACATCTCGTCGATGGTCTCCTCTTTGTCCATGCCCTGATCCTGGCAGTCGTCGAACAGCTCGGTCACCTTCCTGCCGGGTTCCCGGTAGCGGATGCGCTTTCCGGCGACCAGATTGTTGTACATGGCCATCGCCTGCCGATAGGGGTTGCGCCACGTGGAGGTGATGGTCACCTTCGGGTTGTCGCTTTTCTCGGCTATGGATTCGAGCAGGTCGATGACCGATGAAGCTACCATGTCCTTGCACTCTTTCAAGAGCGACGAGGAGAATACTACTCGTTTTGTTGTTCCCATGTTGTATCTGCTAATGATTTGATATTGAATGATATAAACTCGCACCCCTTGGGCACTATGTACTTGCGGATATGTGCTTTATAGATTAATTTGTCGTTGAATTGATATCTTTCTTGCAGCGCATCCTGGAACGGTTTTACCGCGTTGTCGTAGTCGCACTGAGTGTTGGAGAATCCGAACTCATACCACACCTCGAACGGAGGAGACGGCAATTCTATGTCCGGGAGCTTTAAGAGGCATTCTGCGCGGAAGGCATCATGCTCGCTGGTTTTGAATCGGCGCCCTTTGTATGCCCTATTTACCGTCAGCGGCTTGACCTGTATTGACACTTTGCTGTTCATGGTATATGCAAATCTTTTCGGTGTTTATATGCGTCATCATGCCCGTCTTGGGGCAGATATGGTGCATATTCTCCTGGGCTGACAGGTGTTTGCAGGACTTGCATGTTACCTTCGGCCGATCTTCGAATCTTTCGTTCTTCGGTTTTGTCAGCTTTTTCGACGCCCTCAGCTTCATTTCCTCCAAATATTAAACCCTCCGCGCACCTCTCCGTACGGGGCGTCATCGAAGGGGTTGTACCCGACGGTTCCCTCGATGCTGAACCGCCCCTTGTTGTATCGCACGCGCGCGCCCATAAACTGATTGTTCCATCCGGGGGCAACCTGCGCGGCCACTACTATCCCCCCTTCCCATGTAGGCGGCATGATCGTCGTGGTGTGATGGGTCTGCGTTATGATCTTGGTTGGCACGAACAGGTCTATACTTTCGAGCATGGGCTTATACCCGGACACCGTTGCGCGGTAGTTCTCGGTCTGAAATGTCTTTAGCTCGAACGGAAGCGTTACAGCCACTTTAACCGTGTCGCCGGGCAGATATACCATCACCGTGTCGATCCTCGAAATTTGATGAGTTTCTGTGATAATGACGGTATCTCTTATATACTCCCTTATGACTACCGTGTCTACGCGGCATTCGATCTCCGGTTTCGATGGGGTGCAACAAAGCCATGACCGCAGGCTATAAAGTGCGATCATGGCTATAATTGCCCCGATGATGGCCGACGTTAGCCTGTTCATCTCCTATGCGTCGATCTCTTTGTCGACGATGGTGCCGTACCACGAGTGTAAAAACCATCCCGATACTACCCCCGCGAGGAATCCGATGGTTCCGGCGCTTCGAATGCTGCCCGGCAGGAAGTTGAACACAATGATGGCTACCACGGCTACCGCAGCAGCTATCAACCCGATTTTCAGTTTGTTGTCCATTTTATATAAAGTTAAAATTCAGGTATTCTCGGTATAGCGGGTGTCCAGTTGGATATGATTCCGTCGAAAAACAGAATCCAGTGCCGAATCTCGCTCGTGATATTCAGCACGTCGTTCTCGGTGGTAGGATCGAACACTTTTGCATCAACCCCTCCATGCACCATTGCGACGATTTCGTTTAGGTCGTCCCGCATTTCGCGCGCGATGGTCAGAGCATCGGGGATCGTAAGCGCCTCCTCGATCTGAGACGAATCCACGAACTGCGTCATCGTATGCAGCGGAATGCCATCCAGCACGCGGATGGTCTCGGCCATCTTGTCGGCGCCTTTCCGGAGCGTGGCCGCAGTATCGTCCAGCAGCAGGTGCAGGGATCGGAAGGGCGTGCCGTATACCATCCAATGACGCCCTTTGGCGTTCGAGTAGGCTACTTCGAGGGTGGCCAACAGCTCATTCAGAATAGAAGTCTGATTTTTCATCTTTCTGTTTGTGTATTATGGGTTTTATGGCGTCCGGATTGTTTGCGATGAAAACGACCTGTTCGTTTAGCGCATACTCATCCACCTTGTCGTAAAATTTGTATATTTGGTTCTTATGGTCAACACACTGGAAACGGAGGGCGTCGACCTCGGCCACTTTGCCGGAACGCAGATACACCAAGTGTTTCATGGCTTTATGGTTCATTATCGGGTTCGGGGTTTTGCTTGGCATCATCCTGCCATCTGTACGACGGTCGCAGCATTCTCCCATTTCCTATAAAGGTAGGTTTGCCTCGCTCCCCTACTTCCGGTTTGGGCTGGTAAAGATATACGGTATGCGTGTGCCCGAATTTGTCTATTTTTTTGAGCGGCGCGATGCAAAGTTTAACCTTGGCTCCCAACTCTCCGTTATTGCGGACAAACTCTTCTATCACGTCAACAGGTATCTTTTTCAGGTCTATTTCGGCATATAAGATTCCCGCCATGATTCAATCTCCAATTTCGCCTCGTGTTCAAACTTCGATATTATTTTGCTGTACGCCTTTATCTCCTTCATATCCTCAAACTTGCGGATATGGTAGTATGAATTCCGGCTCGTGCAGTTCAGGTAGTTGGACAGCTTCACCCCGTTCATGAGCTTGTGGGAGTACATGATATGGATGAATACCGTTCGGGCATCCGTAACCCTTTGGCGCCGACAGGGTGCCTGTATCTCCTCCAGCGATACGCCAAAGTGGCGTTCGAGCAGCATCCCTATTTTCGATAAAATAATTTCCATGCAGTAAATATAGTAAATTATTTTATCATACAAGCCCGCTCCGATCTATTTTTTCTTCTCCAGCTCTTCAAGGAGGGCATCGGCGAAGTCGATAGCCTGACGAGCAATTAGTGTTTCAGCTGGTGTGTTTGCGTACTCGTCTTTCGCATGCCAGTCAGTAGAGACAAGCACAGGAAACGCAGCTGCCATCATCTGCCCGGCATACACCCTCCGCACAGCCTTCGGCATTACCCTCATTCGCAGCCTCGACAACCGCATTCGGTATATTAGGCACATCAACTACATAAGTTTCACGTACTGTCTCTATATCACCAGTAAATTCATACAGACACTTAGGTTTACACGGTCTGCATATTGTAATTGCTAATTTCATACTATTTCACCAATTCGAATTCGTAAACCACCACCCACGGGTTCGATGCCCAAGTACCTTTACCCGACACCCGGTCTATCAGCGAAGCGAAGGCTTTGCGGGGAGTGTCAAATTCAACGGCTGTTCCCTTTTTCTCGTCGGCATACCCATACGTGGTGGTATCTGTGGATTCATACCACGATTCAATAATGCCCTCACGAAAACAGTCCTCGTCCGAAATATCCTGCAAGCGCTCGCAACGGATTCCGGTGATGCGAATTTGGTGGGGCATCAAATCCGCTCGCACAAACAGTTTATTTAGCCAGCCCGGTGTTCTATCCGCGCCATATACAGGGATGTCACATTTTGACGAAAACGCATTGTAATAACTCTGCGCCACGGCCACGATCTCGCCGACCTTGTGGCGGCATTTGTCCTTGAAAAAGTCGCATTCATGGTAGTATTCCCGCGAAACACTTGTGCCATCACGCGCAATACCACCTATTACCGAATTACAAAAGTCATCGTAATTCGTCCATATTTCCCACAACCTATCGCTAACCAGCCGCCTCGTCATGGTCTTTCGCCCCTCGATGACCGCATCCGTCAGTCCGTAGCGGTCGTTAAACACTATCTTCTGCATGGCTATTCTTGTTTGAGGCTGTTAATTCTGTCGATCTCGACTTTCAAATTCATCTCTGCGCAGCGCACATCCCGTTGCAATTCCTCCAGTCGAGCTATTTGCTCCTCGTCCATCCGCGGGCATCCCCGCAGCCAGCTGTCGTAATTCGGGGTTTCCAATTTGCCGCCACAAATCCCTCCGACACGCATACGGTAGTCGTAGTACTTGATGTATTCCTCCTCCGGAGCGTCCCGGTCGATGTCCGTCAGCATATCGGCCATACTCACTAATAGATCGCCTACCTCTGCAATTCCTCCGGGGTCGTTGCCTACCCACGCATCCGGCTCATAATCGTAGCCGTGCTTCTCGCAAAAAGCAGCCAGATAGGCGTTGCAAGCCGAGTTGTAATTCAGTCTCAGTTCTTCGCGTGACAATCCATTTGCCGTGAATGTCTTACTTTTCCTTTCTGCGGTCGCCTCAATTCCTGTTTTCATGGGATTCTATTTCTTTTTTGAGTTCCTCAATTGATTTTCTGATCCGTTCGTGTATTTCTACGGCGCGATACCCAAGCCAAAAAGTGCCGACCCCGAGGATTGAAAGCAGCACCCACGCTATAATTTCATTTCTCATACGGATCCCGTTTTAAATCGTAAACTCTGACGGCCAGTCCGGCGTCGATCAGGCCGCGGTAGTCGAGGTGAAGGCGGTGGAGCAAGTCGAATTCTGCGAAAGAAAGTCGATCCCCGTAATAATAATAGCATTCGGTGTAATTATCGAAATCACTATATATACTGCAAAACACTAATTGTTCTGTGGCATAAAAATTATAGTGGTCAAAATTAGGGCGCCTTGCCTTAGCCAGCTCCACAAGTGGCACGAACGGCTTCCCGCCGTTGTAGTCCTTATCCGTGATCTCTTTGTATAGATCAGACATCGGACGAAGGACGGGCTTGTACCCAGCCAGCGCGATTCCATACTTGGCGACAAACTCGACATCTATCCAGCATATATTACCGGATGGATGCTGCCCAAGGAGTGGATGTTCCAAATACCCCGCAATGTCGGTAAGTGTAAGTTCTCGTGTCATCGTTTTCATCTTCGTTCAGTTTTCGGGTGTTAACCCCGCGCCCATTCAATGGGCGCGGGAATGATTAAACTGTGAAACTATTTCTTGAAAGTGGAAACCGGACGCACGGCGCTTATGCCATACTTGGAGTTGCCCATGTAGCCCGTGTTGCCGCTGTAGAAGAACGCGCGGTTGGAATTGTTCTCCGGATCGGGGTCGGCCTCGCTCGTCCAGTAGATGTTTGTAGCGGGCTTGCCGCCGATCTTCTTGAACGCTTCGTCGAGGCCCCGGAACCGGGCGTCGTACATTTCTATCGCCTCGTGACGGGTTGCGCAGCGGAAGCCCTCGCGGTATTTGGCAGCGGCTTTCTGCGCGACCTTGAAATTGAATTCGATCGGCAGGTCTTCTTTAGCGATTTCGAGCATACCGAAATCGGTTACCAGTACGACGGTCTGCGCCGTGGTCGGGTCTTCGCGTTTCGTCCACTCGTCGAGCGGGTGCAGTTTGCGGTTTTCGTCGGGAATGTAGATCCCGTTTTTGATGTTGTTTTTCATTATTCAGTCAGTTTTTGGATGAACCTGCGCATAAGGGCGCATGAATTACAAGTAGATTCCCCGCATGAACAAGATCGTCTATACGCTTCAATCGCCTTCTGGCGCATCCGTTCCTCGGCTTCCAGCTCGGCGAGTTCGACGGCCTTTATTGCGTCTTTCTTCATCATCGCCCGGGCCTCCTGAAACGTTACCCCGTCGATGCTGAAATAGAAATCATTTTCACGGATGATTGCTTTTGCTTTCTCGCTTTTCATATGTTCAGTTCCTGTCTGCTATTTATCGCCCAATTAATTGCTTCGACAAGATTGTCCAAAAGCGACGGGCCGAAACAGCTCCATATGACGCCGTAAGCACCCTTATATTCGATCTCGGAATATTTCTTGCTGGTGTGTTGTATTGTCAGGTAGTGCAATCCAGTGCGAGTATCCTCTATTTCCTTCGGCAATAGCCCCAGCAGGTCAGCGACCGTGAAGGCAGGTGCGTACTGAGTAGGAAAATTTCTGCACAGCCATCCAATGTCCTCCTCGCATGCTATCTGTAACTTACGACGCCCGGTTTTTGTCGACATTGTGCGCCATACCATGCTCGCCTTCTGCGCCGGCACTCCCAGTTCGATCAGCCGCTTCGACTGCTCGATGCTTGTTACTTGATCTTTCATTCCTCTTTAAGCTTTTGGATGAAATTTTTTCGGTGGTATTCGTAATCCGGTTCAAACTCGCCATCCTCCCCGTTCTCAAACCACATATCGTCGAATGCACTGACAGCCTTCTCGCGCATCCGCTCCTCGGCCTCCTGCTCGGCAAGCTCGACCGCATACTGGGCTACATCTACTCTCACGGCATGATATGGCAGGTCAACGTCTTCGCCCTCATCACCGACTTCTACTTTCCAGCTACCGTCCTCCAGTTCTTGTCTTGCTTTTTCGCTTTTCATGGTTAGGATGTTTTAGTGTAACGCCCGCGTCTTGTGCATTGCAGCGATCAGGTCTATATACCCTTTGTATTCCTCCATCTGCTCGGTACTATAGCCTTCGGCCTCGCCAATTTTTCGGAAATGCTTCTGCCATTCGGAAATGGTGTAGCGTTTGCATCCTATTTGAATAACATCCTCACCCCAATAGGATACTGTATGACGAGATGCGCTTATAAATAGCGATTTCGGAACATCGCACCCGTTGCCCAGTTTGCACCCGTCGCCCAGTTTGCACTCGTAGCCCAGTTTGCACCCG
>ERZ1664526.7-NODE-7-length-18419-cov-7.296994_pt1 | contig 18419 bp, 13 predicted proteins | sample MGYA00575330_ERZ1664526 | MGnify/ENA primary metagenome ERZ1664526 (study PRJEB40874, sample SAMEA4040743) | Gallus gallus | biome: gut; material: content | place: India | collected 2016-01-01 | study: EMG produced TPA metagenomics assembly of PRJEB14491 data set...
GTACAGGGGGGTGCCACGGGGGGTGGGCTTTTTATTAAAGAAAATCACCATTGAATTTGAGGCAGAATCACAGCATTGAGTTGATTATTGATTTATTCGATTGGATTAAATGGAATAAATATTTACCGGTATGGAGAGCCCGTAGAGGTCCGCACTCTATGGAGGTCCGTATGGGAATGGTGTTCCGGGTCTACCTGCTCTACCTATATAGGCGGTTCTTGCTTATGGGTTAACCGAAATACGTCATTTAGAGCCCAAGGGAGAGAGCTCCGCCTCTCACGCCCTCGTTAATGTATAAAGGGGGGGCGGGGGCGGGTGTCCATATATGGTAGCGTTGCCATGGTGAATAAACATAAAGAACAAAGTCCAGGTAAATGATTTACCTGGAGGCGGAGCTGCCACGTCAGCAGGTAAATCATTAACGTTGCTAGGCAACGTAAACATATACATTGAGTCATAGCGTTATACATTAACGAATTGATGAATATGAATGAGGTCCATGCATATGCATGTAAAAACATGCATATGCATGATAGGCTCATGCATATGAATGAGGCTAATGAATATGAATGAAGTTAATGAATATGGATGAGAATCTCATTCATATGCATGAATCTCTCATGCATATGCATAGAAAGCTTAATGGTTAACTAGTGACGTCACTAGTTAATAATTAATCAATGAGTCATGAGTTAATAAGTAACTACTAGTTAATGTTTAACTAATAGTTAATCATTAACTAGGGTAGTTAATCATTAACCAGGTTAGTTAATCATTAACCAGGACTAGTTAATCATTAACCAGAACTAGTTAATCATTAACTAATTCAAGTTAATGATTAACCACATTGACGTCATCAAGTTAATAGTTAACCCGACTTGGAAAATTCCAAGTTCGATTTTTCTAGTTTGCTTCCGCGTACGCAATGTCAAAGGAAAAACCATTTTCTGACTTACCGGTTATTTCAGTTCGTAAGGAAGAGTCAGGGTAATGCGATGTTCATCTTGTGATGCGAGGTATTTGTAAGAATCAGTCTGTTGGCTTTTACCATTTATAGTTTCTACCTAGGACTATATTTAGAAGTGAAATGTTTATGACCGGGAAGTACACCGTGTACCCAGATGTTCTTTGGAACAGCTTATCTTGATATTGTCTAGTCACGGTAATAAGGAAGTTCAGGAATTGTCTAGGTCAGTAAATATTTACTAAGTGTCAGCAAGTTTTGTTAGTTAAACATTAATGGATTGAGAGAATAAATTCGGTGGTGGCATACCGGTTTGGTACAGTCGCCGGGAAGCTGTCTCAGATTCAGGTGGCTGTTGTGCGGCTCTTGCCTCCGGCTCTTTCATGAAGATTTTAGCGGTGGTGAGTACCGTGATATTTGGTTCGGGTCGTGATAATCATATGGGAGGGTACCGGTCTAAATTTTGCGTTCTGTTTCAGTTATTCGGGGTGCTCCTCGGAGCCTCCGCATTTTCGGGTACGAAATCAGAAGGTTGCCATGATTTGGTCAATCGGTCCTGTGTGGCAAGGCCTCCGGCTACTAAACTGGAAGCTCCGAAAAGCGCCGGAAATCCGAACCGACTTCCTTCGAGAATCACGTGGTATGGATCGCATGGTGGTGTACCGAAGTTCCATGATGCGAGATACGAGTATGGTGTATACCATAAAATGCACAATGCCTTCGCCGGGAAATCAGACATAGTGCTGCTCATACCAGGATGGTATCTGGGGTATGACAGTTTTAGGAAGGTGTTGCGATTTCATCAGAAGATGACTCCCGCCGTAGGTGTTGTGTTGGTGGACTATCGGTTGTACTATGATACGGATGGTTTACATGCGGATTTTAGGAAGTTTCTGGCAGACATCCCCGACACTAAAAAATTGCACTGTATAGGTCACTCGGCAGGAGCTCATGCTTGCTCGACGATATGTAGACAGTATTCACAATTGAGCAAGGGCCATCGGTGTATCAGAATAGTTGGGCTAGAACCGACATTTGTAAGCGGCGGATTAGATAAGTCGGATGCGGATTACGTGGTCGTTCTAAAGACTCAGTATTCGTGGATCACTGGTGGGTACACGGCTTCGGAAGATTTAATGGTGGAAGATAAGGGCGGTAGAAGCTGTGGTATACACGGTGGATGGTCCGGAAGAGTATGCGGAGAAAGTGTTTGGGGAGCGACAGTATGTGAGGAATTTTCCTGGGGTAATACGTGGAGTTTAAGTGGATGCTATCATCGAATGATTGTTCCAAAGTTTTTGAAAACCCTGGATGTGAAGACAGGTTTGCCTGTGTTCCATGTATTACAAGAAGGGTCGAGGGTAGGACCGGTAAGGAGTACTTGGAATGGGTATACGCTTAGTCGTGATTATAGATATGACAGTTACTTCAACCATCACAGCATAAAGTATATGACGGAAATGGCGTATTCCCCAATTTTGAAGAAGGACTTTGTTTCATCTATTATGATTATAGTAGTTGCTTCACATGATAGCAGAGTATATATGGGAGGCTATAGTGTGCAGACTTTAAGATATGGGAAATACGATGTAACCACTGAGATAGCTTATACCGAGTTGGCGGAAGGTTCTCTGTGGATCCATCACTTAAATCCGAATGCCCATATATATTTAGTTCATGTCATTACGCCTCAGGGATTTTACCAGGTATCCGATTCTGTCGCTCCCTTAGCAGATAGACAAATTATGACCGGGGGTTCTGTTCGCACTATGTATTGTACACGTACGCCGGATCCTCTCGGACGCCCGTCTCACTATTGTATGTATACTAAGGAGCATTTCCCGATTATGCAATACCGTACAATGCTAAACGCCAATGGAGGCGACCACGTAAATGTCCCGCCGACGGCAGGATGCTTGGTCGATAAGAATACAACCGCTGGTATGATTATCAGCCAATTATCTGATATGCATGTGACGGTCGGACGCAAGTTACAGATAGATTTGAGTAGGTCACCGTTTTGGTTAATGAGTGTTGATCTGACTGACGGGGTAGGGACTCATAGACTAGTGAGTTATTGGGATACGTGTGTAACGAGTTCTCAGTGTGTTTTCCATCTGAATCGAATGAAGAAAGAGTTTAACGTGACTTTCTTCGCTGAGGATGTTTATGATCTGGAATTCTTCCTTCAATTCGAAGTTATAAAATTGAAAGTAACGGTTTCATCACCGGTAAACCGTGTTGTCGAGAAGGTTACGATAGCGGAGCCTATTGCGAACTATACTTCGGCGAACGCTACCTCGGTTTGGGAATCATCAGATCCTACTCCGACTTCCGAGTATGGTTGGAACGAGACGGCTACGAACGGAGACACGATAGTGATATCTCTGAACACATCGGAACCCATTCCTCGGTTGGAGGCACTTCAAGCACCGGTCCAGATTCCATCGGAAGAAGGTTCGAAGGGTGTTTCGACGGAAGCTCTTTTTTTAACTGGCGTAGGACTTGCATTTGTAGCCATGATGGTGGTGCTGATTCGTACCCGGAGCAGAAAACCGAAGGGCACCCCACTGTTGCTCAGCTCGGAGGAGAGTTTTACTCTCTGATCCGTGAATTTTGGGAAGAGAGAGTTACGCGTATCGCGGTTGTGACGGGCGGTGTAGCCGCTGCGTGTTTCACGGGATGTGTCGTGATGTATATATTCTGCCATCACCGATGTAAATGTTACCGCGATATTTATTACGATGTTGTTTAATATGTTTCAGGTGGGCTTACTTGATCAATAAAAATCATCAGTCTCGACAACATGCCTCTGTGTACTGAGTCGGTGAGTTTTTATGGAAGTGCTTCTGCATGTGCTGCATGCGCTCGCTGATTCTTCTCTCTATATATCTGATTTCATCCTTGTAATTCTACAGGAGGTGGTAGCCCTTACCAGGGGCTGCGGATTTCAAAATGAATGCGGAGTGATATGGTTTAGCCTACTGATGAGACAGGGTTCGACTCAGGAGTCTCTAGAACGGATGATGGAATATCACACGAATCGGACGGTCATGTGTATGGACCTCTTCGAAAAGCCACAGCATTATCTGTGGCATGAGTCCCTGTATTCCGTAGTCAGTTGTAGATGCGCAAAGTATGTCAGGGTAAAGTCGGGGCCGAGGATCATCTTGAACGTGATTGTAAGGGTTCAAGCAAGATTGCAGCTGGATCCCGATCAGAAGGAGGAGTTTTTACGGGTTCTTTCGAGAAGGCTTTTTGCTGCCAAGACCGAGTTGGTAGATAGGCATCGCAAGTGGATTATTAGGAGACACAAGTCCGATTTTGTATTTTTGCGATCAGGGATTCTGTTAGATAACAGTTTAGCTTTTAAGTTCGCGTTACAAACTGTTAGTTACGAGGTGTCTACGACAAAGGTGCCTAGGGAGTTACCGTTCCTGCCCTATCCTGTCCTTTTTCTGGGCGCATGCCGCACCAATGTTGTAGCTACTGTTATTTTAAAAACTAGTGGCAGTGGTAGTCCCGTGACTCAACCGTTAATGACGCGATCAATGTTGAGGGAGATGGCCGACCCTTCTGTTTGGCCTATTGTTTCTAAGGGGTTGTGTTACATTCCCGCCTTTAGACGGGCTACCTATACCGATGTGGAGGAATGGGGATTGCATGTGCATGGTACTTATTGCGATCATCATCCTGAGGGCGCATGCCCGGGGTGTCCACTCAAGCAACCGTTGCCACTAGCTTATATTGCACAACTCAGTTACTTACGCAATTGCATGTCAAAAAGACGTGCCAGAGTAGAAGGTGATAGAAAATCGCCCTTCTTTTATTGTTAGGTGCCGAGCGGCGCTCGGATCAGAAGACCTTGTATCCTGTTCTGCATTACAGCAGTAGTAAGCTCTTACTGCGCTTCAGTGGTTGTCAGTTATTTGTTCCTGGGTCACCGTATATCCGAACTGACCTTTGTTTTTACCGTGTTTGGATGTTGCACCTTTCTGACAGCAACTACCGTGAGTTTATTGCTGATTTTTTGGTGTGCCACGGGAAGGCGGGACCGAAGGCATCGTACTGCGACAAATAGAACACCGTCTCGAAGACATTCGTGGCTGCGTAGACTGTCGAGCTTTCCACAAAGATCTCCTACCTGGACAGTTAGCAGTAACCCCTTGTATTCAGGGGAGGCGGGATTGCGCTCCGTGCTTTATCGGATACCATCCGATCCTACTCCTCCCGTTCCCGTTCCATTGGTCGTTTTTAGCGAGGGGTTAACCGAGGACAGTCACCCGTACGCCGAAATCGAAGAAGTTCAAGTGTGAAAGATGGCCGAGAGAGCGCCAGCAGATGCTGATGGCGCTGAACAGGCACAAGATGTTCCCGCTGCCGGAAATAACGTGGGTTTCGTTCCCGCGGCGCACGCCTACCAGTTTCTATGTTTAGAAGATTTTGAACTGATTACTGAGAAATGCGATTGTCACGGGTTTGATATGAGGAGAGTTCCCATGGGTGTGTGTTGTCATCCCGACGGGACGGGGTTGGGAGTTTATTTGTGGAGTCGATTGGAAGATGACCCCACACTTGAGGGAGTTTATTTTGTGGCGGCTTGGGCGGCGGCCATGTTTACTGATTTTTATCCGGTGTTTTGTCCCTCTCCAGCTTCTGGTGCGGTTCTGGGAATGGTGATTTACGTCCCCCCTAATAAAGTCAATGTTTTTGTGGAAGCCATAGCGGCGCTAGGTCAAATGGGGGCACTCCCTTGTCACTACTGTCGAAGAATGCAAGTCGATTTTCCCGAGCAGAAGGTTCATTTGATCAGCGAGAGTTGGTTTGTGGAGGCTGTAAACTGTCTGTATTACTGGCAATGTGCCGAATGGGACGCGATAATGAATAATTAAATCAATAAAGATCTTTTTACGTCGATTCCTTTTTATTGTTTCACACGTGAAAATTATTATTTAGGGTTGTGTTAATTTGTTGGTTGGACAGGAGTAGAAAATGGGTCCGATAGTGAATGTGCCGCTACTAGCAGCAACCTTGAATATTCCAGGATTTTGACACCGGAAGTTATAACATGTCATGTTAACAAAGGTCGACTGGCCTCCCACAACGGTTTGAGGCAGTATGCAGACTTGAACGGTTCCTGGGTTGTAGGTGTTGGTATCCCAATCTCCTGTCAATACGGGTTGGAAAGTTTGCACGGAACCCGATTCTGGCTGGAAATAGATGCTTGGCGGTTGCGTGAGATAGTACTTAAAGGCGGGATTACTCGTGCAATTTTGCGCGGGTAAGAATGCTCCCCACGGGACGCTGCTAGGGGTAATAGTAGGTGTTGCAACATTGGAAAGGTTCATCGATTCATAGGTGGGCACCCAAAATGTAAAATATTTGGCATTTTCACTTAATTGACCAGAAGGTAGACTAGTGAGGTTATCCCTGTTGATTTTGAGATAAAGGGAGGAAGTCACTAGTCCGTTGGAATACCAGGACTGAAGAAAATAAGCGCAGTTAAACTTGTAATTACTGGAGTTTTCGGCATAAGCCGTGTAATTATTCAGTAAGTTGGTTCCCGATTCTAGATAAGCATCTGGATAGGCGCTTGGATTCCGTATGATACTGAGCATTCCTTGACTTACTGTAAAGTCAGAAGTGTCGTAGGATAAGCTTAGTCCGTTGGCACCGGAGGTGATGGGTCCCGCGGGATCGGTCTGGACGGATAGGCCCGTACTTGATGATTGGATGGAACCGTTCGGTGTTAATTTCAGAGACAGACCGTTAGATGAAGTAGTGAGCGGACCTGCGGGATCGGTAACTACTGCTATCCCATTGCTAGAGGATCCAATAGAACCGTTGGGATCGGTTTTTACTTCGATACCCTGAATGCTTGTCTGTAACCCCCCGCTGGGTTTCAGAAGTACTCCTAGAACTCCTCCCGTGGCTCCGCTAGTAGTGACGGTTAAAGTTTGTGGGTCCACTTCTAAGTCCAACCCATCTTGGTCAGCGGTAATGGGGCCGTTGGGGTTGAGATGCACGCCTAATTCTTTAACTTGGGCGGTGTCATCGTCTTCGATTAAGAGCGTATCATCTACTCGTATGTTGATTCCGGCAGAGGATGAGGATATGGGCCCGGCCGGGTCGAGTTTGACGGTCAGCTCCCATTCATCATCAACCTCCAACGTCGATGGGTCGACAGCAATATCGAGCCCATCTGGGGAAATCCTGATGGGTCCCTCGGCATCTACCTTCACTTGTAGCTGATTTTGAGCGTCCACATCCAGTGAGGAATCATAAGCTAGGGCGAGTGACTTGTTTTCAACCTCGATAGGTGCAGTAGTTTTGACATAAAGGAGACTGTTTTGAACATAGAGGGGTCCGTTAGGGTCGATAAAAGGGGGGTTTAGGGAGGGGTTTCCGCCGCTTCCTCCTCCTCCGCCCCCCGAAGTGCTGTTTTGGAGCCAAAAGGGGTACACCAGGTTTAGGTCGTCATTTCCGTCGACACCGGCGCGCGTGGCAGAAGTCTGCGTTTTGGCGACTTTTGATGCATTTTGCGTGTTTTCGCTGTCCGCGGGACGTTTTCGGCTGGAGTGCTGCCCCATGGAGAACGCGAAAGGAGTCGATTTCGCCATGTCGGAGGCGCAAGTGGATGCTCCTAAAAAATATTGGTTGAAAATCAACGATCAGGCGATCGTTAGATTTACGCAACCCCTGAACCCCGGTTACGTCTTTTGGCTCAAAAGACGTTTTAGAGCGCGAATAGCGAGCGACGGCGGCGAACGGGTAATAATGACGAGACGGGAACCGTTTAACGAACGTGAATTGGAGGAACTTTATTGCGAAACTGAGCATCGACAGCAGCGGGTAAGTGTGAAGACCGGCTTACCAGTCCCAAAATACATCCTCATAAGCGTTTGTGCCCTTGTAGATGGCACTATATTGAGCAGGAAAATCGTTAGGATTAGGACTGTCAAAGGGATGTGGGACAACAGCGGGTAAAAAGGTCGTCATAAACTGCCGTTGAGAGTATACGCCCGGTTCTGAGACCACTTGGCTGGGTCCTTGAGTGCGGAGGAAATACTTGTAGGTGTCGGAAACCATTTCGGCGTCTTCTGGTAGTCCGTTTCCCGCGAGGGCTGTTCCGCACCATCGAGGAGGTCTGGCGCCTCGCCGACTGCGGCGAGGCACGTGTCCTAATACACCACCCGAAAGTTGCACTCGACCTTCAGTGAGGCCGCCTGAGAGCTGCATACGCCCCTCGGCGCCTCCAGCGAGCTGAACTTTTTGTACTCCGGAAGGATCTACGGGATAAACCGCGGACTTTGGAAAGCCAGAGTCCAGTACGTTAGCGGTGATGTAGGCGGTTTCCCGGGGGTTGGCGAAGGGTTGCTGGTCTGATTCAGCTTCGAAGCGCGCGGTTATCGCTCGCGTGACGGCGGGGCTCAGGGTGTTTCGCCTTATCTCATCCGCCGCGTAGGCGAAACTATTGCCTCCGGGCACCACCCAGTTTATGGTCGCTCCGTAATTCTGTTGCGCGCCGGCGGGAATTCCTGAGAGCGGGTTGTATTTCCACACGTACTCGGTAGGCGTGGCGTCGAGCAGGTTCATGATGTTGAAGCGCAGCGGAGGGCTATAAAAGAAGCGGGATTATGAAAGGGATCTCCACAGGTGTAGGATTTTTTCCGCATCTGTCTTAAGCTTGGTGAGTTTTTGTTCACTTTTCATGTAGTGCAGCTGGCGCGTAATGCTCTCGCGGGTACGGTTGCGAATCGAGACGCGGCGCGACGGGTTTTTACGGACGAAACTTTCGATTTCAACGAGCAGATTCAATATTTCGGCTTTCAAATCAGATACTGCTGGGGATACGGGTTCGGGAAGCTGTGTTTCAGAGGCGTTCGGGTCCTCCTTATTCGCCCTACGGCGCCGTTTACGAGGTAGAGGCGGTGGAACCGGCTCTTCGTCGATTACGGCATCGTCGGACACTAAGAACATAAAAAAGGGAGACCGACGATCAGAGGTCTTCGTCGGTAAGATCTAAGAGTTTTCGAGCGTAATAGCCTAAGACAGTAGGAGGCACGAACAACCCGTGCGCTCTTTTGAGAATTTCAGCAGCCATTTTGCGGTCGAATACCGCATCGCGTAGAGCTTGACAGATAGCCACCCGGTGTCTGACCCAGCTGCGATAGTTACCTCTAGGGCGACGTTTTCTAAGCCCTTGGGCATTACCCTCGTCAGCGTTATTGCGGGATTTCTTTCTCAGCGGAGGTCTCGGGAGAGTCTTCTCTAGGGAGGATGCGGAGCGGCGTTTTCGAGATGCCCCCCTCGGCGGAGGTATATTCTCCTTCTCCGCTTCCTCGTAAGTCTCCTCTTCCTCCTCCTCCTCCGAGATGGTACTCAGGTCCTCCTCCGTATCCTGGCTTCCTAGAGTTTCGCCGTCGGACTCGATCGCTTCCCGTGCCGCGTACAGCCCGTCTGTATGGAAGGGAGCGTCGGTCTCTTCCGACGGCGGGGGTGGCTCTTCGGTTACTCTGGTCTTCTCGTCGAGCATTCTCTGAGCCATATCGCCAGTCGGATGGAATTGATAAAGACGGTTCCCCGTAGTCGCGCCTGGTATGTCGCGAGTCTCCGGAGATGATCTGATCGGCAGCCCGTATAGCCCTAGGAGGCTTTTGCGGCGCTGGAGTTCCTCCGCTGGCACCGGTGGGAGCGGACGGTAAAGACGCACCCCTGGCAGCTCCAGGTCGAGCCTCGCCGACGCTCGCCGCCGAAGTGGCTAGCGTTTCCCCGGTTTGTGGGTCTTTGTAGACTCCTTTGCCCCGGGTGAGCAGAAACTCCTCCCTGGAGGCCTGTATCTGGCGAATCAGCGATAGGATTTCGGGGCTCTCCGTGACGCAAGCGGTATAGTTTTTGCCAAAAGATGAGCGGTTTTCGGAATAGTGAAAAACGGTAAACGGGTGGAAGTCATCGGCCACGAATTTATCTAGGTAGGCATTTGCCCATAGTTCCGGGGTAAGTTTAAAAGTTTTACCATCCGCGCTTCTGATCTCAAAGGTACCGATGGCGAGGACTTCGTTGTGCAGAGCCACGTTGTCTGCTAACATTCGATGAGGGCTGCACAGATTGCAGGGACAGTAAGCTCTAAATTGCGGAGATTCCGCATCGCTCTCGGAGGGTTCCCATAGGTATCCGCCGTGATTCATGAGGAAGTAAGCCGCTTGAAGCAGATAGACGTGATCCCACAAGAGAGGTGCGCTTTGGCGGAAGGCTAGCGGAATAAAGTCAGAGGGATAGAAGGGTGCTGCCATCGTAGGAACGTTAGATCTTTCCGTTAGGAAGTGTCTAAAGTCAGACAACTGGCTCTGCGTAATAAAGTTAGGCAGAGCTTTGCGCATTTCTTCGGTTAACCGGTCCCCGTCCATGAGAAGATCGACTATGGCTTTGGACACCTCGGTGACGCTAGTCAGCGCGTAAATGGCTCTCCGTTGGCGCGTAAAAGCTTCGGTGTAAATTTGAATTGTGGTGTCGTCTATGGCTTGTTGCCACATGCCCATCGCGGTTTGCCAATTCAAGACTAAAAATAAGTAAATGCTGTCGAGCACGTAATCTTCCTTGTCCCGACCTTCAAAGAGCTTGGCGACAGTGCAGTTGTTTAGAGGGTCGTTATAGGTGATTCCGTGGTACGTCGCGTAATTACTCAGATTAACTTTAGCCGTTTCGCGTACTTGAGCAACAAATCCGTGGTGTAAAGTATGATGGAGCACCTCTTGTGCTTTTTTGACCGAAGAAGGCTCCCTTAGGACGCGTTCCATGAGTTCCAGAAGCGCGGTAAAACGAACTGCCATGGTAACAATGGTTCGTCTCCGCTGCATGGCTTTATAGAGTTCTTCCCCGCGCATTTTGCCGTCCGGATCTACGATATAACGCAGTTCCTCATCACTCACGCACGGTTTTGGTCCTTCGCCTTTATCGTTTTCATCGGCAAATGGTTGTAGCAAGGTTTCCATGAGCATGCGTGAAATTTTAGGAGGCATGTGTAAAGAGGGATAGCTAAAGAACCGAATATGTTCACCTCTCATTTTGGCCCACTGCAATCTCGAAATGTCTTCTTGCAAAGGAACTAACTTTGCGTCTGATAGCTCTGTTACAGGAATCACCTCTTCTCCGAGCCCGTCATCGAATTGAACGTTGATCCGCCACCGAGGTAAGCGCTTAAACGTTGCCGTTTGTCGGCAGGACTCTAGTAATTTGCTCCCGCTTCTGTTTGCTTTGCAGCTAGCAGGGATTGGGGCGGTAACGGCGAAAATGTGATAATTAGCGATAGCTTTTGGACGCATGAAAGGAGGGTAGAAATTGTAGCGCACTTCGCGGTGTTCGGGAGGAACTCTTGGGTCGGGATTGAATACGAATCTCTCTAGCTGGTACTGCACAGCGGATACGGAGACGGGTTCGTCGGCGTACTCAGCAGGCAAGGAATCCTTAAGGGCGCCGGTAAGCAGAGCAGCTTGGCGTTCGAAGCACTTTTTAAAAGTAGAAACGGGATCTATATGTTTCGTCTCTATAGAAGTTTCTTGCTCCTGATGATCGCGATCGGAATCAGGAGTCCCAGGTGGATGGTGACCAGTAGGAGACTCGTCCTCGATACCCACTTCCACTTGCCGTTCAGTGGTGTCGTTTTCGTGTTCTGAGTCCGAAAGTAACGATCCCAATCGTCCCCCGTCCGCCGAATAGTATCCGCTATCCGTATCAGAATCAGCTCCTCCCTCGTCTCCATTGGGATTGTGGTCGGGTTCCCCGTTTTCTTGTATTCGCTCGTTTTCCAGCATGGTGGAGGGGCTAGAATCCTCTTCTTCTTCTTCGTCGTCCTCCTCCTCTTCCTTCTCGTCCTGCTCTTCTGCCTCGTCTCCTTCGACTTCGTTCGCCTCCTTGTCGTTTTCTTCTTCTTCGTCCGAGTCGCACTCAGACTCGTACCGTTCCTCTCCCGAGTAAGTTTGTGAGGCGACTGAACTCTCGTCATCGGGTACGTTTATATCACCCGTCGCGGTACTTTCGGCAAAAGAATGCGGAGAAACGGTACTTTCCGCGAAAGAATGTACAAGTTCCTCATTTTCAGACAAAGGTTCTTTGTCTTGGCTTTCTTTTGGCATCTCCTTATCTTCTAATAAGTCCTCCGCCACGCGATAAGCAGCTAAAACTGCTCTCTCCTCCCCTAAAGCATCGATAAGAACTCGCACCGCGTGGTCGGATTCGCGTCTAGGAGGTGACGCGTCTGGGTCGAGCGCCACGAAAGCACCATAAGCTTCGGCCACGTACCGTTGGATCGCGTCCACGAAGCGCCGCCAACCGATTTTTTCCTTCGCGGTATTGATGACGAGATTCAGAATGGCAGCGGCCTTCCCTTCGCGAGCCGTTTGCATGATGCCGTTTTCTCTCCTTCCCTCGATCTGAACTATCTAGGAGGAGCCGGAGGAAGAACCGTGATGGCGGAGGCAGCAGACCGCGATCTTTGGGTAGTGAGCTCGGACGAAGACGACGAGGAGATTCGACAGGTATTCGGAGCCAGGGAAAAGACTCCGATGCCCAATTCGGACGACTCGGAATCGGATTGGAGCCAACCAAAGACGTCGAGGCCGCTGCAGGAAGCACCGCTACCCAAGGAGACACTTCCACCGTCGGATCGCCGAGGTACGGGGCCTCCTGCAGCCTCCCTCGATGGCATTAAGAGTGGTCGCACCGACCCGGAAATCTACTTTTATACCGCGCTGGGGCTATGGGAGGGGTTTGTGACGTCGTTGTAAAACGGTTTCGTTCAACCAATAGGTCATCCCGTCAAGGTACAAAAGAGGAGGCTGGAAGTCGAGGAAGTATTCTCCAGTTCTGAAGAGAGCTCACCGGGTGAGGACGAAGAAGAGGAAGAAGGAGAAACCGATCGTAGCGACATGGTAAAGGATTCCGCGCCTAAAACTACCTCCAAAAAGATGGCGTCGTCTAGCGACGATCATGAGAACGCTGATTCAGCCATGGCGGACTCGAAAAAGAAGAGGAGCGCTAAGTCTGCGGGTGCCGCGCCCAGCAAAAAACCCCGCAAGGAAACCCAGGAACGGGAAGAAATCGACGAAAAGAAATCCGAACTCGACGTCGAGTCGGATGAAGAATTAGAAAGGCCGTTAAGCGATCCCGTAGAGTACGGTGCGCAGAAAGCCATGAAGATTCTGACGACGATTTGCGACCGACTCGATATCCGGTGGCAGGGTTCCACGATTCGCCCCGACGATGCCATTTGGACCAGGATTGGAGGTACATTCGTGCGCAAGAGGCACCCGGAGTTTAGACTTACCTTCTCGAGTTTCGACTCGTTCCACAACCAAGTGGGCCGTTTTCTGGCGGCCATGGTGTACGGAATGGCGGAGCTCGAACCGAAGTTCGTTCCGGGAGGAGCGCACGTATGGCGACACGGTTGGGAAGCCAGCACCAACACCACCCCCAAATGCTTGCACGGTAATGCCATGTTCTTGAAACCGCGCACCGTGGAGCTCAATCCTACTAGCGAAGCGGGAAAGAGAGCCATTGCGGAGCAAAACGGTCAAATCGAGAAGAACCGCTTCGGTAAACAAGTGGTCGTCTTACGGTTCGACCGTAACGCCGTGTGCTCCAGGGACGCCGACCACTCGGGTTTCCCGTACCCTCACGTGATTGGAAGCTGCGGCATGGCCTTCTCGGATGCCGCGAAAGCAGTGAGCGCCATGAGACACGACTTAGAGTGGACCAAGGCTCTCTATCCAAATGCGGAAAAACGCCGTGCCGAAGAGCATATTCTGATATCGACCAACTGCAATTGTAATTACGCCGTTCAAGGTCCCATCAGCGGGCGTCAGGTTTGTCGCATGATCCCATACAAGCTGAGCGGCACCGACGATATCGCTTCCGATACCGCTCGCTCGCGTCCCGATATGAAGGCGCACAAGAAGTACCCGCATACCATGGTGTACACGTGCTGCAATCCGCAATCTCCCTCGGGCACGGATGGCCCCACCTCTCGCTCCGGTCGCAAGACCTCCGATAAAACCTGCGCTTGGCGGCTTTCCGCGATGGATCTACGCCACGCTTACGTTTTTGCCACGGAATTAGTGTTGAACGCCATGGGCGTTCAAGCGCCGACTCACGTTCCCGAATTCCGGTGGCACGAGCGTTTCGGGTTTAAAACCGAGGTCATCGCTCCGGTTAAACCCGTTGAAACAGGCGATCCGTTCGCATAACGGGCGCGGACGAGAGCAATAATCGCACGCGGTGTCGAAAATAAATGTAGTTTATTGACGCGAATGCGAAAATAAAAAATGCAGATATAGAAGTTTACAAGAGTGTAATGTCTTAATGGTTTTCGGGAACGCTGTTGATGGCCGTTTCGCGTTTCAGTTCCGATTCGTGTGCGCGAAAAAAAGTGTTGTTTTTCATAAACCAGAAATACATTCGCTCCTGGTTCCGGTGCAAAATGCTCTGGAATGCGGGTTTGTACATGTCGGAGTGTTTTACGCCGACGACCGTATCGATGATGGGATTACCATCCATCGGACGGGTGTGGTAACGATCAAACGAAGCAATAAAAAGAGCGCTAAAAAGTCCGCACGCCGCCGAACACGGACATTGAACCGCTTCGACGGAACGTACGAGTTCAAAACATTTATCAGGTTGTCTTAATCCAGTTCTTCTGAGAAAAGCGTCATATTTCACTTTGTACAAATTCCACAGTTCCCGATCCGACCAACCGAAGGGATCGAACATGTAGCATTTTCGCGCGATCGGATCGAACGCGAAAGCTATCCAGTGCATACCTCCGGTCGATCTGGATCCCGTATTCACGATGGCCGAGGCGGGCCGGTTGGGATCGAGGAACCCGGGAAAAGTTTTGTCGAAGACTCCCAGGAATCGATGGCGGAGTCGCATCGCCCCGACTAGTTGGTTCAGTTGACTTTCCGTAGTCCCAGCCATTATTAGCAGAGTCTTATACCGCGTTGCCTGTAGCGAAAGGCGTACGGAAGTAAGCCATGGCAAGCACGTTCCGTTCGGGCTGGTTGACTCTTACCATATCGAATACACCGTAAAGCATGTACACATAGGTGTTTTCGTCCATGGGGTCGAGTTCGAAATTAATGACCATGCTATGAGAATTGTTAGTGTACATAGGATTCTGTCCGAGATCGGTCAGTTCACCCATATACATGAAATCGGAACTGAACGGAACGGTCCATAGATAGTTGTCGCACAAGAACTTCTTGTAGTTAACAATCTGGGACGGCAGGATGGATTCGCTCCCGATGAGCGGATAAGGCCAATTGGCGGGCCAAGACTCACCCTGCTGAGCGCTGTATACGGGCCAACTGCGCGGAGCTGTGTAGCCTGAATTATTACGGATAGCGTCTTGCCCCGTTTGCATAGATCCTGGAGAGATGGGTATCGTGGGTTCGTATTCGGTTAAATCGAACAATGTTTGGTCTTGGAAATTAGGGCCCTGCCGGGTCATGGGGTCGAAATTCCGGAGGAAGTCATAATGGAAATATTGTCTGTCGGGCCAGAACCGGTATCCGTTAAATACGTAGTTGTAGTTGGTGGCCATTTGGATCAGGTACCAATCTTTAGTAATGTCACATTGGGACATCGTGAACCCTTCTGAATCGATGCCCACATTGCGCTTGATTTCGAACAGGTTGGGTGCTAGCAACCGGTCGTTCCCGGGCCAATTGATGGACGTGTCGAATAGCACGCTCATGTTCCTGAACGTGTGGGTCAAATAGAAGGTGCCGTCAGAGTATGGAATTGTTCCCGAATACTTGAAGTTAACGTCATATTGGGCTCCTATCTGCGGAGTTTCTGAAGCTTTGACACGGGTAAAAGACCAACCACGCATACCCTCCCAGGTGCGAGCTGGAATGTTAATGGTAAGTGCCGTGGAGCCCGCGGGTACTTGATACAACGCATTCTTGGCACCTAGATAGTCTGCGAATGTTTGATCGTTAGTGGCGTTTCTGAGCATGAGCTCAAGCTGATTGCTTGTATTGTGATCCATGGGCATGAAGTTAGCCATTAGGTTTACTTCAGAGTACACGATCGAAGCTCCGTCGGCTCTCAGATCATTGCCTAAACTGGACTGCAGAATCATGTTGGGGTCCTTTCTGAGCACCCACTCGTAGGTGTAGGTGCCGGGCAACAGCAGCAGATTTTTAATAGCGAAGTATTTCTGCGGAACCTGGATATGGAACCTGCAGTACCTGCTGTTACCCAGCAACTGAGAGCGATACTTCAGCCCCCAGTTGCGGTGATGGTTAAACGGGTTGACATTATCCATCTGATCGACAGACCATCTAGCACCAATATTGGTGAACAGATCTACCACGTTCGTGAGAGGGACTCTACGATTCATATACGCGTAGGTGGTAGGGTCCACGTTACCGGTTTCGGGATCGAAACCGGCGATGTTGTATTTGTATTTGTCAGGCAAATACTCCGCGATATTGGTGATGATAAAGTTACGCCGCTGGGAGGCGGCCAGATCGATTTCGTATGAAGGCACCGTGCCCGCGTGGATGTAAGCCGTGTAGTTAGCGCTGCTGCTGTTTAACTCGGTTCCCTTATCACCCGTACCGTTCGCGAAGATTCTCGCGCCGGCTAGAGATAAGTTAGCGTTAGCGTTCGCTCCGCTGCCCGTTCCCTCGGGGGAGAAAGCGTAAGTGGGTACTCCCTCCTCGTAACCATCGTTATTAAAGACTCTCACGTCATGATCGTACTGATCTACCGCCTGGTTCCAAAGCGCGTAATAGTGATGCCGCGACATCATATCGGCTAACATGTACTGGTAACTAAGTTCCGTGTTTCTGTCCTGGAGCTCGACGACGACGTTCATACCCGAACGCTCCGAATTCAGAGTACCCGAGCACACACCCGTATCATGATAGAGCAGGTTGATAAAATTGTCCCTAAATCCGATGTAATTCGGCCTGTTTGCCTTCATGACGCCGGTATTCACTTCTGAGTATTCGGTTGGCGGGGGAATAAGGAGCGTATCGGGATAGGTTAGCGAGGCGCTAAAGTCTTCGACTCCCATGACTCCGAGATAGTTTGTGGCGTTGCTGTCCATGACCCAGTAAGGAGTGGGGTTAATCGATTGAGAACCGTCGTTCTTGAGCGGTTTAACGTAGGCTCCGTAGGCTAGACGCGTGTTATCGCTCGATACTTTCGCGAATCGGGCAGCCAATCCGACTTGGGCTGCCGACGTCGCGTTTAAGGCGCCCATCTCGCTGATGGCGGTACCGATATTGGGATCGGGATAAACCCCTGAAAGAGCGGCGACGATCGCGGCAGTCTTGTCTTTAGCGCCCTGGACGTTTTCGTAGGGAGTTGTCATCTGACCCGTGATGACGGTCTTGCTCGCCTCTGTGTCAACCCAATTGTTGAAAAAGGCTTCGCGGGGCGCGAGGGGATTGTATGCGGTTCCTCCATACGGTTTAAAAGAAGGTCCTCTGTCTAGGACGCCCTTGATGTCGAAGTAGGTGGCTCCCATGTCCAGAACCCAACTGTCACCCACGTTTAAGCTGTACCGCACGCGGTAACTGTTGGGCGTGTCGTCGGTCTGCGTCGGGTAAAACCTGATCTGGAGCCTCTGGGCCTTCTCGGTGGTGACATTGCGAGTAGGCGCGACTACCGTCTGCCTGAACTTGTTTTTCAGTTCAAAGTAGCTTCCAGTCGCCGCGATAAACTGTTGAAGGTCCTCGGACAGGTATTCCCGGGTGCTCGGACCGGCGATGTGAAAGTACTGCAGCCGCGGGGTCGCGGTGGTCAGGTCGGGAGTAAACGCGGCCATGGCAGCACCCGACGGCGGATCGACCTAAAAAAACGGCGACATGCTAAATTTGGTAATCCGACAGAACGATTTTTAATTGCCTTTTTCATCTCCACGTTTTTCTCTCTCGAGAGGTCAATAACACATGCGACGGCGGCTAACTGCGACCCCGTTTCCCGAAAGGCTGTTTAGGCGAGTACGCCACGATCCGGGGGCTGGCCTCTTTCTCCTCCTCTTCGCGGGCGGAGGACGCATTTCGAGGGTCGTCGGCCGGTCCGTTTCGGGCACCGCGGGAGCCGAGGACGTTACGGGAGGCCTCACCTCCGTGACCATCTCGGGGATGGGGCGTGTTGTCGGTCGAGGCACTTCGGCGGGAGCCGAAGGCCCTACCGTAGGAGCGGTAGTGGGAACGGATTCCCCCGCGGCGACTTGGGCTTGCAACGCCTGGATCAATGCCTGCAACTCGGCTTGAGTGGCGGGGCCGCGCCCTCCCCAGGCCGTTATGCGGAAGCTCCTTTAATGTTTTTGTGTTTTTTTACCACCCATTGCGGGTAGAGGGGCGCGGGTGTCCCCGCCCCGGGTTGTGGCGTGTCGGAGAACCCCCCGGTCCCTTAATCACCGCTCTTTCTGGGCGCGACG
>ERZ1664526.8-NODE-8-length-18052-cov-9.368395_pt1 | contig 18052 bp, 15 predicted proteins | sample MGYA00575330_ERZ1664526 | MGnify/ENA primary metagenome ERZ1664526 (study PRJEB40874, sample SAMEA4040743) | Gallus gallus | biome: gut; material: content | place: India | collected 2016-01-01 | study: EMG produced TPA metagenomics assembly of PRJEB14491 data set...
ATTCATAATCATTGTGCTGCCTCTTTGTGTTGGTTGTTTCGCTCGAAAGAAAACAATATCCGATCAAAGAGACAGTACGATCGTCAGGACTGTATTTCGTCTTGAATACATAAAAGACACGGTATTGTTAGAGATACCCGTTGAAAAAACATCCCAAACGATAGAGGACAGCAGCCATTTAGAGACCGATTTCGCCGTCTCTGACGCACGTATTTTGTTGGGTGGTAGATTGTATCATTCCTTGGAGAACAAGCCTCATAAGCGGCCTGTTGAAATAAATAGGCCGGTTGAATACAGGGACAGTATTGTTTACAGGGACAGGATTGTGGATAAAACGATCGAAGTACCAGCTCAGTTGAACAAGTGGCAAAGGTTTCAGATCACAGGTTTTTGGTTTCTTATCGGCATAGTTGGGGTTTCGGGATTCATAAAGTTAAAGAAGTTACTATTTTGATAAACAAAAAAAAAGAATAAGCCATGAAGATATTCAGAAAACCGGAGGTAAAAGATGAGCGAAAGCAAGATCAGTCCATCGAAAGTAACGGTGAAGGTAACAGCGACAGCATCACCGTCTTCAAAGAAGAGCGGAGGCGGAAAGCCGATATACCGGTCAAAGGCAAGAATAGTACCTCATCTACGAACAGGTAATAGAAAATGAACGATCAGGATGTAAAAGCTGCGTTTCAAATATTGAAACGAGGCACTATAGTAGTAAAGGTAATACCTTTTGTGCTTGCCGTATTTTATACTTTGTGCCTTGTCGCTTATATGTTTACGTCAGATAATACACAAACTTGGCTTGATATGTTCTTTTACATATCTCCAATGACAGTATTGTCTAATCTTTTGCTTTCAAAGATATTCAAAATGTGTGTATGGCATAGAATAGAATGCCTACTTCCAATAATACCTCAAATATCAGTATTCATTGATTTGTATATACCATTATCAGAAATAGCAGCTACTATTAATGCGGCTACTATCTGCATAATGTTTTTTTGTCAATCATCAACGCATATTTCACATTCATACGAAGATGATACTAAGCATAAAAGAAATAAACTTCCCGGAGTACGCTACTCTTTCAGAGGCGACTGTAACGCTCTCTGATATGGGGGAAAAAACTATTACCGCAAAGGTAAAGATAGATGGGGATATTACCCCGGATTTCTCCTATGATTGGGAGGTTGAGTTCATGGGAGAGAGATATGTCCACCCATCCCGCAGACCGCAAGCGTCCAAGGATAATACTTCTTCCAGTTCATCTGTTGATTTAACATTTAAGCATAAAGCGATAGTTGAATTACAGAGGTATTATTTCGTGGAAATGACCTCCATAGAAAGTGGTACAGCCATAGCAGACAAATACAACGCTTCTCTCGGCTTAACTCTTCCCGATTTTATTATCGCCCTGAACAATGTCTTGTCTTATTACTATGGTGGACGCATTCAAGCGGTGTTGAATCCGGCATGGGAGGGTTCGGATACTCCTTCTTTTGTGGAGATAAACTACACGTATATTTGGGATGTTTTGCAGAGCATATACGATATATATGCTGTTCGTTGGACGTTGGAGACCGGAGATGAACAAGACACCTACCTCATCAAGTTTGGGTATCCATCCAGCGAGGCTTCACATATATTTGAATATGGGTATAAAGGTGGGTTAATCAAAGTAGAGAGGCAGGTACAGAGTAGCGACATACGGAATATTATTCTTGGTCGTGGAGGTGATCAAAACCTACCCTATCTTTATTTCAAGGACTATGAAAAGTACCCTACTACGGGTAATAGCACGAATGGAGAATTTCGCCCAGACCCAGATGCTGTTCCTGAACTGAAAGATATATATTTTTCAGAGCTACGGAGTGCCGAGTTCAGAAGCTATGTGCAAGGATGGGCGGCCAAGCATCACGAAGGAACGGTTACAAGAGAACAGGCTTATGTCCCTTCGGCGTGGGATAAGGGCTATTCTGACGAAAAGTTTGATCCCATAGAATACGTCAAAGATGAAGACAGCATCACTAAATATGGTAAGCAATGGGGTGCTTTAGAAAACAACGATGAGATATACCCTTCTATCCAAGGCAGCGGATATGATGATGTTGTAGCCGTTGAAGAGATACTTTCCGACGAGATAATAGATGACGACCAAAGTGCAGAATCAACCCATGTTCAGGGGTTGAACAAGAGTTTAGGCACGATAAGCAAAAACTCAAAGATTGATTTTAGCGCAGACAGCCGAGATTCCAATATATTCTTTACGATAGACCCTGAAAGAACAGGAGTTCTTACTGTAACTTCTTCGAGTGTTACCGGAAGATTCAAGTCGGGAGAAGGGATCAGAGTTATATTCACCTCATCCGGCAGCTACAAGGAAAGTGATGGTGAGATCATCATATCGGATAACAAAATAAAGGTTTACGAAAAGGATACAAACAAAGAGGTAAACCCATCCGCAATACCTTCCGGGGAATATTATTATGTGTGGTCTTTTTCCGTGGAGAATAGTTTTGTGGAAAAAGATGTCCTCGACTGTTTGGCCAGCATAGCTAATTTAAGCCTTATCACTTCTGATAACTCCGGCAAATCAAACCCTAATGTTTTTGATATTTGGGTGAAAAATATTTGGGGTACGGAGAAGCAAGGTGGGGAAACAGATGAACAGTATGCCGAAAGGGTATGGAAGCCTATTCTCGGAGCTAATGGCGAGGAAGCTCAAATCACATTTACAACAGGGTTGCTGGCTGTAAGCAGCGATTATCAGTTCACGATCGTTTCTACACCTGTATATGACACAAGCAAGTCCAACGGAGATGCTGTATCTCATTGGAGAATAACTTTAGCCAAGAGTGACGCTGAATACGATGCAACCGGGTTACTCATACCGAATACCAAGGTAAATGCGAAAGCGGGCGATTTGTTCTTTTTCACGGGCATTGAATTACCTCACCAATATGTTGTTTGGGCAGAGGAGCGTCTTCATGAATATAAAAAAGACAGTTTGCTTTCTGTGGCTGAGATACAGCCAACGTGGGTTGTTAGCATCGACAAGGTACGAGCCAATCAGTTGGAAGGTGATGAAACACAGAAAATAATTGATCAGTTATCCGTAGGAGCGTCAATACGTCTTCGGGATAAACGTTTTATGACAATAGGAGAGGGTTCTCCCTATGTGGTTCTGTATGTGCAATCTGTTACATATTCATGGAGAGAGCCTTCAGACAACAGTTTATATCTTTATCCAGATATAGAAATAGTTCTTTCTGACAAGGTTGCTACGGTGTCAAACCCAGTTGAAAATTTGTCCAACGAGGTAAGTTCTCTTCGGCAGCAGATAGGAGTAGGGCTTTCCAACATGGAGCAGGTAGTCAGAAAGGTTGGAGACAGAACCTATCTGCGTAAAGATGGCCTTCCCGATGTAGAAGCCGGTAACATTACTTTTTACGGGGATACTGAACACAGAGGTGTTACTCTGTTCCGGGGTGATACGATCGTCGGCAAAGAAGGCTTTGCCGGAGGGGTAACTGGATTCGGATGCAAGATTGACAAATATGGCAATGGAGAGTTTGAAAGCCTTATCATTCGCCGTTTTCTGGAAGTCCCCGAATATAGATATAATCGTATTGACATTCAGATAGGGAACAAATGGCGCGCTCCTGGAGGTGGAATCATAGAATCGGTTGTGATTGACCGTGATGATTCCGGCAACCCGATGAATACAGGAACCATATATCTTCATTTGGAAGATGGAGAGGTAGGCACCATTGCGGTTGATGATATTTGCTCCGGAATATACCATGACGAAAATAATTTAAGTAACAACTCCACAGAGGACACGGACGACAGCAAGGGTAATTTCATGTTTTCTGGATTTGCTACTTGTTATTTCCGTATTACGGAGGTTTTCGCTGAAGGAGGAAATGCCTCGTTCAGATACTCGACACGCCCGGTATCATCTTCATGGGGGTTAAGCAATCATCCCGCAGCAGGGATGCACTTTGTTTCTTATGGTAACTTTTCGGATGTTACCCGTCAGACATCAAGGTATTCCACTCGTACTTATGAGCGTTACCTTAAAGATGTGAATGATTGGGAGTTTAGCGTAGAAAACATCGGTGCCCAGTTTGGAGACCTCTCCAATTTGAATGTTTTTGGCTTGAATATGACGGGATATTCGGCCTACCTGAACAACATCTATATGACTGGTGTAATAAAGCAATTTACACCATCAGGAGAAGAAATACCCACTATAAATGACAGAGGGGTATGGGATGAAAACGAAACGTATCATGAAAACGATGATGTTTATCATAATAATTCAAAATGGAGATGCGTTGTAGAATCTACGACGACAGAGCCTTCAAAAGATAATCCCGATTGGGAGCTTCTCCAAGAGGCTACAAAAGGAGATAAAGGAGACCCAGGTATACAGGGATGTATCGTAAGGACATCTCAATGGACGGTAGGTGTAGAGTATAGAAACGACGAATCTTTAACCACTGAAGAAGAGCTTAGATTCATAGACTATGTTGTAGTTGGAGATAATGATAACTTCAACATATACAAGTGCTTAAGGACGCACACTTCAAGTAATACATCAACACCGAGCGATAATTCAGAGTATTGGCAACGTATCAATACGATGTATCCTATTTATACACCAACTATACTTGCAGACAATGCAGTATTTCGTTTCGGTCAAGGTAATAGAATACTCATAGTAAATGACGCGGGAGAAGTATGTGGATTCTTCCAAAGCGGCGAAAATTCGTTAGGTATTGGGAGTGATGATCCGAGTAAATGCAATTTCTTTGTAAACAGCAAAGGAGATTTATACGCATCGAATGCCAACATAAAAGGTAATATACAGGCAAATAGCGGTAGCATCGCCGACTTCACCATCCAAGGGAAGGAAATAGTAGGCCGCGACGGAACGATCGTCCTGCAAAACGACATCCTCTCGTCCCTCTCCGCCTTGCTTTCGGGGGAAGAAGACACCTACTCCATCCCCATCGGCAGTGGAGCCACCGCCTCGGCAGAAAAAGCATCGGACGGGCAGGGCAACATCCTCACGGTGGATACCATCACCGCCACTACCGAAGTGCCGCTGTCCGACTACACCACCCACGCCGGAGTATTGCGTTTTGCGGTGGATTTCCAAGTGGATACCCAACTTCCCGAAATGGGTATCATCATCGGAGAATCGCCCACCGCCACATGCGAAGTATTGCAGGTGGAAGCCTCGGGACAGGAAACGGTCATCGACCGCTTTTCCCTGCTGGAAGGGCGGAACAACCACCTTACCTTCATCAACTCTCCCGCCTCCTACCGCATCCGCACGAGCTACGGGGCTACGTTTACCGTAGATTGGTTGGAGCGTCCCGAAGGAGAAACGCAGTTCCCCATCCTCGAAGTATCGGCGAGCGTATCCATCGTCGGATACGAAGGAGCGGAGAATATTTCCTATCAGGCCAACACACCCTCCACCCGCATCGGCACGGACGGGCTGTTTTCCTTCTGGTCGCCCCAGCAATACCTGTACTTCTCCAAGGACGAGGGATTCAGCCTGCGCAGCGGAATTACCCTCACTTCGCCCAATGGGGAATACTCCCTGACGGTAAACGACCAAGGGATCAGCATCAAGGGCGAAGCCGGAACGGATGCCTCGAACAACACCGTGTCTTTCACGATGGCCGGTACCCGGGTGAATATCTCTACCGGGGAGAAACTGTCGGTCGCCTTCGGGAAGATCGCCCGGTGGCTTGCGGACTTGAAAACAGTGGCCTTCACCGGGAAGTACTCCGACTTGGACGGTCGCCCCGCCAGCCTCCCGGCCAACGGGGGAAACGCAGACACGGTGGACGGCAAGCACGCCTCGGACTTTCTCCCCACCAGTGCAAGGGGCGCAGTTTCGGGTGTTGCCTCGCTCGACGAGAGCGGGCGCGTCCCCGCCGCACAGCTTCCCTCCTACGTGGACGACGTGCTGGAATACGCCACCGTGAGTGCCTTCCCTGCGCAAGGAGAAGCCGGGAAGATATATGTTGCCACACAGACCAACCTCACCTACCGATGGAGCGGGACAGGCTACGTGGAGATAAGCCCCTCGCTTGCCTTGGGCGGCACGTCTTCTACGGCCTTCCCCGGCGACCGGGGTGTAACGCTGGAAACGAAAGTGTCGAATATCCTCGACGGGGGCTTAAAGGTAGCCAAGGCCGCAAGTGCTGACACCGCCTTGGAAGCCAACCACGCCACCACTGCAGATACCGCCACGCAAGCCACCAACGCGGACTACGCCAACTCCGCTACCAACGCTGAATACGCCGTCCATGCGCAGGAGGCGGACGAAGCTACAAGTGCCGATACAGCCTCCGCACTTCTGCGCCCGGACAACGGCAAAGTAGAGGCTTTGTGGAAAGATGTAGGGGAGACAATCGTGGAACTCTACGCCGGCGAGGACAAAACGGTCTGCGTCGCCGAAGCCACCCACGCCACTACTGCCGACACCGCCACCCGCGCTACGCAGGACGGCAACGGAGCCAATATCGCGCAGAGCTACCTGCGCACCATGGGCGACGCATCTAATACCACAGCGAATTTCAACCCCGACGATGAATCCTCCGCGCTCGAACCCGTATCTGGAGGCACGCTCTGGTCTACCTTCGGGCGCATCGTCCGCCGCCTGCGCGACATCGTATCGGGTGCTGTCCCGGTATCCAAGGCTACAAGTGCAGACAGTGCCACCCAAGCCACGCAGGACGGGGATGGGAACAACATTTCCTCGACGTATCTCAAGCGCAGCGGCGGTCAGATGGAAGGGGTGTTGAGTTTGAGGATGTATTCCGGCACCAATCCCGGAGGAGAATTGTCATTTTTCGGCAACAACGAGAAAGACAGCAACGGAGCATTGATTTACGGCATCACTTCTTTCGGATCATCCACTCCCGTATCCATTAGAGGGACTTGGATACAGAGTTATTTGGGGTTGCATTTTGTAGGGAATGGAAAAACGCTTACCATCAATGGAGATGGTGTAGCAGCAGAAAAATTTATAGGTAATCTGCAAGGAAATGCAACTAATGACGGGGACGGGAATGAAATCGCCGATACCTACCTAAAGCGTATCGGCGGGGTAATGACCGGCACACTGGTACAGAAAAAAAGTAACTGCTCCATCCACACCGACGTAGCCTCCTACCGGATGCCGGACAACCATACCGGGTGGGTACGGATCGATTTTGGTCTGATGAATACCGAACTGCTCGGGGTGATCGACATGATCGTCTATGGGAAAGGCGGTATCTCCATCGACTTTTCCGGTTATACCTACGTCAGCTCTTCCAATCCTACGGCGAACAACTGGTACGGTCCGAAATACGGCATTCGCGGGAGCCTCGACGCACCCATGCCCATTGTGCGTTTTGCCAAGGACAACACCACCGGACGACGTTATATCATGATCGGAGGCGATGGCTTTGCTTGGGGGCCTTATGGCTTTATCTCCCTTTCCAAGATAATCCTCGGCTCGCTGGGCAATACCACCGGGGATTTGGGCATATCTATCGAGGCTGTATCGGGCAATTATGCCGACCTCGGACTTACCAACGCCTCGGTGTCGAACCCTTCGGTGAACGTCGAGGTGGAGCGCGCACGGAAGGATGGGAACGGAAAGGACATCCCCTCTACCTACGCCACGAAAGAGGAACTCCCGGACGTGTACGTGGACACCGTACCCTCTAACCCCAAAGATGGGGACATCCTGATCACTACAACCGACTAACGCATGGCACGAGCAACCGACCTCAAAGTATTCGCCGCAGGCACATCTCACAGCCTCATAGGGCAAAAGATGTATGCCTCCGGAGCCTATCGTACCCTCAAGGGAGGGACTGCCGTGTACAAGAACGGACAGTGGTACATTTACTATGAAGCCCTCAACGCGCAGGTATCCCTCGCGGTAGCCTCCGCCTCGCAGATCGACTTCGCCTTCCAGAGCCTTCCCAGCGCACCGTTCCGCCCCGAAGGGCTGTACTTGATCAATAAAAACACCCTTGAGGTACGGCTGCGCTTCTCGGGGCAGATGCGCTTTACCGACGACAGCGCGGACGCCTACCAGTACACCACCGATCCGCTCCCCTGCGACGGAGCGAAGCATTCCTTCTCGGACACCACCTCCGTTCCATCCGGGAAAGAACTCTACCAGGTGGACATCTATGACGTGGAAGTACTCTTTTCCTCCGAAGGCATGGACGGCTGGGCATACATCCAAGGAGACGTTCCGGTGGAAACGATCCCTCGCCGTTTCAAAGCCTACGCCGCTGTCAGCCCCATTGGTTCTGGTTATGCCTCGGCCACGCCATCCGATCCTCTCTACGGGCAGGTGGTTACGTTCCTCGCTACGGACGGGAACGGGTACAAGTTCACCCGCTGGGCTTCCGGGCGCACCTCGCGTTCTTACGCCATCCAAGCCTTCGGCGATCTGTCCGATACGGCGGTGTTCGCCAGCCTGGAGAAGGTCATCGACTTCTCGCTCATCTTCTACATCGACGCTTCGTCCCGGGTGTGCATCGAGGCGCGAAGCCTGCAAAACAAGTCCACAGAAGCCTTTGCCACGCTATCCCTCGACCTTACCTATCTGGACGGGACGGGAGCGGAGCATACCATTACCGGCTACACCTTCGAGGTAGTGGTGGACGGGCAGGATCACATTTTCTTACTCGATCAGACCTCGGGCGCGGCGCAGATTCTTGCCCCAAGTGCGGAAGATGTGGAGGTAACGCCTCCGGGGGATTTCGTAGCCGGGGAAGTAAGCATACAGATCGACGACAACCAGTACGCCATTTCTGTATCTTCCGCCGATCCCGCACAAGGCTATGCTTCGGCCACGCCCGACCTCGTTCCGAGAAACGGAACGAGCCTCGTCAAGGCTACCCCCGCGAGCGGCTACGTCTTCTCCCGTTGGGCGGTGCACACCCCGGCGGAGGCCACCTTTACCCTCTCCGGCATCCGGGAGAACTATTCCGATACGGCCTACTTCACCCCGCGCACCTTTACCCTCAAAGCCCTCGTCGCTTCCGGGCAAGGGGCGATGGGTACGGCTACGGTCTCCCCGGCGAGCGTACAGACGGGCGGCACGGCTACCTGGACGGCCACGCCGAAGGCGGGGTACAAGTTCACCCGCTGGTCTTTCTCCGACGGGACGACTTCTGCACAAGCCAAGACGGTCAAGAGCGGCATCGCGCAAGACCTCACGGGTACGGCTTCCTTCTCCGTAGCTACCGTTACGGTGGATATGACCTATTCCATCGTCTTTGACCCCGAAAGCGGCTGCTACCGGGCGGATGTGGTCATGATACCCAACCCTTCCGGAGCGGCGCAGTTCTCCTTCCAGTTCGAGCTTCACTTCTCCGACGGGGACTTCGAGGCTTTCGAGGGGACGCTCTCGGGCAGCGGGCGCATCGTCTCGTCCATCCCCTACCGCGAGGACAAGCCGCTGGATAGCACATCGGCCAGTGTGCAGAGCCTTACCGCAGGGTATCTGGTGGGAAATGTTTCCGGAGGTGCTTCCTACAAGACGGAATCCGAATAGTTCACTTTTATAAAAAACCTTAAAAACAGACAAAAAGATGGAAAACGAAACGGTAAAACACAAAGATGCGAAGATGCTGGGACTGATGGTGCTGCTCATGGCTACGGTAGTGGCCATCGGAGCGGGCTTCTCGGCGATGTTCCCCGGCGGCGGGGCAGGCGTGGACTGGTTCCACGGCGTGCCGGCGGTAGCTTGTGCGGGCTACTGCGCGTTCCTGGCTGCACGCGCGATGATCCGCCTGCACAACAAGGATTGATTTACCACCGTCCCTCTTATTAAGAAAGAGGGACGGATATTTAACAAAACATTAAATAAACAAAAGAAATGAAACCAAGAGGACTTAGAAATAATAACCCGGGAAATATACGCTTATCTGATACTTTGTATGTGGGCGAGAAGGAAAGCAATGATCCTGAGTTCAAACAATTCACAAGCATGGCCTACGGATACCGGGCTATGTTCATGCTTCTATATACTTATCAAGTTAGATATGGGTTAAATACTATTTGGGGTATGATTTCCCGTTATGCACCCGAAAACGAAAATAATACATCTAATTATGTTCGCCAAGTTTCTCAATGGTCTGGTATTGACGCGAACATCCGAATAACTGCCACAAACAGAGACACGATGATTCCATTGGTTTGTGCCATGAGTAGATTTGAGAATGGAGTACCGGCTAATCAAAAAGAGGTTGAAGACGGATGGAATATGTTTATTCGTGATGTGCAGAAATGACCAAATGAAAATTAAATAACAAATTAAAATAGTCCACTCATCATGTTACGGCTGAAAGATATTCACACGGAAAAACCTGGATTGTATCCAAATGTGGAAAGGGTTCTTTCTACAGCTAAGGAAAAAGGTTACACGATTGTTGGCGGATACAGGCTCCGTAGTACTGGTGTAGTGGACTATATCCCTCAGCCCGGATTACAAGAAGATGTATGTTCAAGCGACTGCAACCTTATATTCATGTGCGGACAAGGAACCAGTGGGAAGACATTTGCAATGTTCCTGAAAGCATTAGGCGGGATGGACAGTCAAAATTTCACAGCCCGACTAATTTCTGTTCGTGCATTGGATAGCAAGAAGGGTTCATCCATTTTCCGAGATGGAGTAGCTGTGTGTGGTAATTTTGCAGGATGTGATTATAGTTCTTCGGATATTCCTACTTTTTCGTGGAAGAAGTATAACAGCAATCTTCAGTTAATACACTCGAACTTTAATTACGCAAACCCGGCAGAAAAAGAGGCTTTCGAGGACTATGCAAAAAAAGTTCAGGCTTCTTTGATCATGATTGACGAGGCCACCGAAATGAAGCATTTCGGTATGTTTTCTTTCTGGTTCATGCGTAACCGTGATGATTCCGGAAAGACACCTCAAATGATATTGTCTTTTAACCCATCTCACGACCATTGGACAACGCAGATGCTTAAAGATGCCGGTTATCTGGGCGATGATTGGTATCTGCGCAAAGATATGATAGGAAAGATTCGTTATTTTTATAATAACGGAGATACTCCGGAGGGGATCATCTGGGGGGACAGCCGGGAGGAAGTTGTCCGTTTAGCCGGATTGGTTCTTAAACCGGAAGATGAGGCGGCAGGTCTTACCGTGAATGATTACGTGAAGTCTTTTACCGTATTCACTGGTACAGCGGCAGACAACCGAGAACTGGTAAACGCTACGGGAGGTCAATCGGTAGCAAACCTTCATGCGGTAGGTAAAACACAGCGTTCTATCGTTGGAGATGCTTATTTTGGGGCTGTGGATAATGAAGAATTGACCGTATCTCGTCAGATGATACACAACCTTTGGTCAAATCCACAGAATGATGATGAGAACATGTATGCAACTCTTGACGTATCCGGAGGAGGTACAGACAGCGACGATTGTCCTATGGTTATTTGGAAAGGGCTTACCATTGTTGCTATAAAGTTTTTCCGGGGAGACCCGAAGCAATTGGTAGGGTGGATAGATAGTACACTTTCTGAATATGGAGTGCCTATTAATAATTTCGCTTTCGATGCTACCGGATTGGGGTTTTATCTCAAAGGATACTCCGGTGGTATGCCTGTTACGGCAAACAGGCGTACAATACAAGAGATAGACAAGTACGGCAATCCTGTAATCATAGAACAATATTTCAATCTTCGTTCTCAGTTATTAGGCAAAACGAAAGTGCTTTTGGAGACGGGGGAAATATCCTGCGTTGTGGACAAGAACATGGTTATTCCTTATGGGAAAAAAGGTATGAAGCGCAAGCTAATTGATGTGCTTTTTGATGAAATGAATGTGTTCACGGCTACCACTAAAAACCGGAAGATATATTATCGCCACAAGGATGAGTACAAGGCTAAATTCAAGTCTTCACCTGACCTTATGGATGCAATAAGTTACAGGGCAATATTTGAGTTGGATGCGCGTCCGAAGAAAGCTCCATCTGTCCAAATTGAAGAAAATGCCTATAATGGACTATATAAAACATATAGCGGCAAAGATCAAGTTATATGGATATGAAATCCATTTAATATATAACTAACATTCAATTTTTTACTACATTTGTAGTAAATGAGGGGAGCCGATAGGCAATATAAATTTTTGTTTCATATTAATACGTTAAAACATGAACATATCCGAACACTTACAGAAAGATTATTGGGTAAGAAGACTTACCCCTGATTCTCCTGTTGCGTATTCCAATAGAGGAAACATCAAGTATAGAGAGCCTTTTATTCGGGATAGCGGATCGTCTTACGTGTACCTCACACAAGAAGATTTGATGAACGAGATTGAACCTTCCGCTCACGAGGTAATGTCGAAATATCAGTCCATGCGGCCAATTTATGAGCCTACTGGGGAGAAAGACGATAAGGGTAGAGAAAAGTGGGCTATAAGAGGATATGATCATGTAGAAACGGTTTCTCTCGGGTTGCAGAAATCATTTGCGTTAAAAAAAGCATCTCATTTCGCATCCAACGGATTTTGGATAGCCAATGAGACTACGAATAAAGAGGCGTATAATAATCTTATGTCTTGGAAGGATTCAGTAGGATTATATACCGCGTATCTCGAAGTAGTCCTTTCGTGCTTTCAGACTGGGGATGGAGCCATTTACTTATACCAAAGAGGTGATACGATAGAGTACAAAGTATTCTCTCGCATGTATGGTGATACCCTTTACACGGATTTTGATGAAGATCGCAATCCGGTAAGATATAGAGAGTATTCTATCAAAGGAAAGAGGGCGGTAGATATATTTACAACGAAATACCGAGAAACATGGGTTCAATTAGACCTTGAGCAGGATAAGGGTTGGCTGAATAAGTTTAAGGGCTGGTTTGGCCGTATTGATGGAACTCGTTCCGAGGATGGGTTTGTGCGGGTATACAGAGAGGAAAATCAAGTAGGTGGAGATTATGTTCAGCTCATTTATTTCCGCGTGAACGACATCCCCAGTGGAGTGGCCGAAGAAAGCATCAAGGCATTAGAAAGAGCCTTATCGTATGTAGCTGAAGAAGTACGAGCTTCCGCATTTAAGGAACTTTTTATCAAGGCATCAAAGATAAGCTCTCTTCCTCCTATGGGCGCGCATGGTAAGGTGTACGCCGTAACAGGAGACTCTGAGACGGTTAAAAATGCAGACGCAAAAGTGCTGGCTCCACCTGACGCAAGCAATATAGCCACACTTAATATCAATAAGATAACTGAAAATATCATACGCACAACAATGAGCGTATTTATAGAGCCTGATATTCTTAAATCGGGTTCCGATTCAAGCACCACTATAAAAATCATGTTTGCTCCCGAGATACAATGGTGTCAGACGATGTGGCCTCAATTTCACCCTGCCGTAAAAGAAATGGTTGAGGTTTTCAAGCGTCTTGTCGGTAAAGTGGAGGGGAATCCCACTGAATATGCAGACCTTCGTTTATCCGTAGGCTTGGATGTTTGGATTCCTCAGAATGATGCAGAACGCATAAAGAATGAATTAGACCAAGTTTACGCTCGTGTCAAATCTCGATCGGCAGCAATGGCTGATATAGGCAATCAGCATATAGATGATGAACAAAAAATCATTGAAGAATGGATACAGGAACTTGAACTGAAATCAAGAATCCCAGCAGAGGAGGCCGCAAAGATCGAGCAAAAGTATGGGACTACCGTATCATTGAATAGTAATGATGGTATCTCTGACGACAACAATCCCTCTTCTCCGGCCATTGACAATAACTCCAAAGGTAAAACAATAGCTCAAAGATAGGCATGATCAAGATACCGCTTCGTCCTGACGATAAATCAGCTTGTGAAGAGCTACAAGAGAACGAGATGGATGCTCTCACTTATTATGTCATATCCGGATGTACGAAGGAATATGCGCAAGAACACTTTATTCTAAGTGATTATAGAGTATCTAAGGCTGCATTAGTTCGTGTGTCAAATCAGTTCTTTGGCAGTGAAAAAGCCCGTAAATATATAGCTTCATACAGGCAAACGTTAAATGATTTTTTTGACGGCTTAAAGGGTACTCATAAAGAAGAAGAAGGAGTAGAAGAAGAAGTAAAAAAAGATTCCAAGGCTGAAATATCTGTAGAGGCTACCAAAAAGAAAAGGATAGCGGCAGTTCAGAGGATAATCGACTACATCATCAGCGAAGCAGAACACATAAATACCCTTGAAGACCCGGAAACACTTGTAAAGATAGCCGACAAGGTAGGGTTGTTTGATGATTTTGAAAAGACAGTAGAAGCCCCAAGAAGATACTTGCCCGTAGATCGTTGTGGTGATTGCCGGTATTACCAATTCTGCACATCAGACAAGGTGATAGATGAATGTAAAAGGTGTCGATACAAGCATTATGCAGAGGAGAATGGGGTTTACTACGACCATAAGAACATGCTTGGGGATGTAGAAAAACTTGAACAATAAATTTGCAAAAACCAAAATTATTCTTACATTTGTATAAGGCATGTTTTTTAACTTTTATGGGTTATTGATTACTTTCTGTGGTTTTATGTTTCCGTTGCAAGTATATTAGCTTGCAACGGTTTTTTTATAATAAAAAGGCGCGACAAGAGCCGCGCCAAAGCCCCATAAATGGACGAAGAAGAGAGGGGAGATAGGGGCTGTTACTATTTTTATGCACTCATAGATTATTTTTGCTTCTGCAACTCTCACATAGGAATTTCTTTGCTACCTTCCACATTTTACCAACTATGTCGTCTCCTATGTATTGTATTTCTTCACCATGAGGATCTAATCCGTATGTCTGAGATATGTGATCGCCGAGATGTCCCATTTCGTGCCGCCACGATTTAGCAAACTCCAATGCTGAAGAAGTCACGGCTATGACCATTACCGTTTCGTGCGTATCGAAATTCGAGTACGTCAATCCCGTATCAAGATTACCGGATGAAAGGTTTTTCTCGGCACTTACAAGATCAGAACCTCTACATCCAACATCATACAAGAGTTCTACTATCTCATCGGTATAGTAATCATCGACAGCATAATAAGCATACACCGTCCAATCATACCTATCCATGTAGAATGTTTGACGTATCATATAGTTTATGAACTTATGTATCGGTTAAGTGATGTTTCTTTTTACATGAGTTCTTCCCAGTCTATAGGTTCCCCGTTACCATCCATAGATATAATCCATCTACGGAATATGTTTTCAGGATTATCGTCCACATCGTCTATTATATCCTTTACCATACGGCAAAGATGTGCTTCATCTTCAATGGACGACTTCCAATAGTCAGCCAAAATCATATTGAAGATATAGACGAAATTATATCCTATGTTGTTTTTCAGTTTTATGTTATGCTTTTCAAGCATTTCCTCGACCTTTTCTTTTGTGTATGGTTCAATTTTTTCACTCTTCCCGGTCGAGGTATTCATCTTACGCATACGGCTCACAGCGAACTCACAAGCCCGTTTAGAGAACGAATATCCGTAGTTTCTGAGGTAAGCCCTCATATCGCGAGGGATGTCCTCATAATAATCAAGAGGTGTTCTTTCCATTTTGTTAAGTCGTTGATTTTTATATTTTTACAATAAGTTACTTAATGCAAAACATTAAGTAAAATAGGGCGGAGGAAGTATTTACATCCCCCACCCTAAACGGCTACATATATCGACCACGAATATCACGGCGACGGTAGCCACGTCGCTCCCCATAGCCTCGGCCACGATCATCCAGGTCGTCCATGTCCTCCCAATCGTCATCTCTTTCCCCGTAGCCATGCCCATATCTGCGTCCTCTGTCTTCGCTTTCGGATGCCGAATGAGACCACTCATCCACGTATTGCATTGCTTTTCCGAGATGTCTGAGACCTTTTTCAATGTGGTCAGACAAGGATTCCATCTTTTCCTCTGTAATTTCAATAATGTATCCCATAGTTTTATTCTTTTTTACGAGTAACACCATTATTTCCAGCCAAAGCCGTAGATAGCATGTTCCGAATATCGGATAAGGTATCCTCCATTCCGGAAACCTTTTTCTCCAAGTCCACTATTTTTTCCTCTCTTTCCTTTTCTTTAGCAAACTGAGGATTAAGCGAACGAAGGATGCTATCGCATGAAGCGAGAACACTTTTATGATAAGGTATGCTATCGACTATCTGTTGGCTTGTGCGGATCATGGAATCAACCTCTCCGCTCATAGCTTCACGACTCGATGTAACCACAGTATTTTCATTCGGGTAAGACATTATAGAAGCTCCTGAATCAAGTTTTTCAAAAGTCATCGTACTGTCATCTACCTTTACCGTGATATTAACCGTTGTAGGCATTTGCTGCCCATATATAGGTGTTTGACCAAACTTAGGCATAGGGTCGGTTATAGCCGTAACTGTACCTACTCTCAATTCTGGTTTTTCTCCTTTCCGGAGGATATATACCGTGCTACCTTGTCTTAATGCTGAAAACATGATGATACTCTATTTTGTTAAACAATTAGTTATTATGCCGCAGGAGGTGTAATAGTTATCGTAAGTGAATCATTGATAGCGTAAGCCGAAGCAATGCCACAAGAGTTCACACAATAACCGAATTGATCCCTACCAACAACAGTAACATTTACAGCTGTAGGTACAGCCGTTTGTCCTTGAAATGCAGCCTCGAAATTCTCGGTATAAGTTTGAATATGAGGGTTGCATACACAATTATTGCTCTGCGTAGTGATAGTGATCTGAGCCGTTACAGGAACAAATACGGTGGTATCAACCAACTTAGGTGTTCCGGTCGTGTATGTAACTGTAACGCTCGGTTGGGTGGAAGAATTTACGCTGTACTTCCAACACAGCCGCTCTTTGTAAGTAGCTAAAACATTCAACGTATTAGCCGCAGGGGCTGCGGCAAGTCCTACCGGTGATAAATAAACTGCCATAATTCTTTGATTTTTTAGGGTTGAACATTAAAGGAAGGGGAGAACTTATGAGGTTCATCCCCATCCGTTCCGTCAAAGATTAGTATCCGCAACCGCAGTTACAGCCGTTGTTGCCGGTATTATACCAATTGCCGCAAGGATTGCAGTAAGGGAACTGAGCTGCCTGATACGGAGAGCAGGTCAGGTAAGCCGGTTTTGCAACGGGCTGTAACTGACTGATCAGATAGTTGTTCTGAGCCTGCTGAGATTCAGCAAAACGAAGCGTCTGGTTCTCCGTGCGCAGGGCGTCTATCTTATTCTGCATCTCACGCATTTCAAGCTGGCAGAACTTATCGTTGATGAACGTAGTCTGTGCTGCAATGGCGTTTTTCAGCTCATTGGTCTGCGCAGCCGTCTCGTAAGCAGTGGTAGAGAAACCGCGCTCAATAGACGTATTTACTCCATTCAACGAGTTCTGCAAAGCATTGGTCTGCTGGCAGAGCTGGAGTTGCAAATCTCCCTTGAACGAGGCGATGCTTTCGCGAATGTTGCAGCAGCATTCAGCCAGTTGAGCGGCAATGGCACTGTTGCCCATCTGAATGGAATTGATTACCTGCTGCGAGGACATACCAACCTGGTTGCCTACACTCTGAACGCTTGCCATCACGCTGTTAATGGCACTCTGAATAGCGTTCACATCGCAATGGAGAGTTGAGGACAATTCGGACAGGGTAGATTTATTGTCGGTAGCAATGTACTGAGAGAGCAGATCGCAACCACGAGCGTTGCCAACCTGTTCAGCCAATGCACCACCGCCAAATCCGAAGCCATTGCGGAACAATGCAATAAGCACGATTACCCACATGAACCACGAACCACTACCCATACCATCAAATCCATAGCCTCGATTGTTCATCATGGCAAATACCATGTTAGGATCAAGGCCGTTTTGTTTCATCAACGGAGCAAGATACCCAAGCATACTTGCACCGCTGTTTTCCGGGAAAGAAAAGACTTTGGTGTCCATAAATTTTTTTGGTTTTTTATATTGCGATCAATATCGACCGTGATACAAATGTATATAC
>ERZ1664526.11-NODE-11-length-14991-cov-5.852772_pt1 | contig 14991 bp, 19 predicted proteins | sample MGYA00575330_ERZ1664526 | MGnify/ENA primary metagenome ERZ1664526 (study PRJEB40874, sample SAMEA4040743) | Gallus gallus | biome: gut; material: content | place: India | collected 2016-01-01 | study: EMG produced TPA metagenomics assembly of PRJEB14491 data set...
AAGGGGGCGGGGATAACCACCCCGTCCCCTCGGTTTAACAATTCGTTATGCTCCGGCGTTATGCGCCCGCACCTCCGGCGGGAAATTCCCCGGCGTTGGTTACATATACAGGCATACCCAACGGTTCGTTCGGATTGCGGGCGGCAATCTCGGCTTTGATAATCGGGTTTGCCACAGTATCCGGGTTGCTGTTGTAAGCAACCATATACGCCACGTCAACCGAAAATCCGAAATACTCCTTAACGGCGCACGTCAAATCGGCGGTTGCGTCGCCCATAATTGCGGACTGGTCGCCAACGGCGGTGTAATAGTGCGAACCAACGGGCAAATCAATGTACGGCAAACGTACAACGTCCCATTCGTGGAAATTCGCACGGGTGCGGCGCAATGCCTCACGGTCAACACGTGTAAGGATACCAACATTACCATCAGCAACGGCAAACATGGTTCCCATTTTGCCCGATTCGTCGGTTACGTTGTTTGTGTAGTGCAAAACCTTGTTGTCGTACTCCATGCGCTTGTTTACGTCGTTGTAAACGCCATGTTGTGCAAGTTTACGAATAAGGCTATCAACCCCGGCGTTGGCGATAATGTGGATATATTCCGGGTAACAGTTAGCCCGCATAATCGGGTTAATATCGCCCAAAATCTCGGTCGCCATTTGGGTTGGAACCTGTACTACGTTGCCCGACTGCGTGTAATTAAGCAACGTTTTGAACACCTGCGTTTTGTTTGCCTCCAATGCGGCAACGGCTCCGACGTCCAATTTGTCCGCCAAAGCCCGGCACGTCTTTTCCATTTTGCGCAAAAAGTCGTGTTCATAGGAAATTTCGTTGTTCATGTAGGCGGCGGGAACCATTGTAAAGCCAATGGCATAAGTCGCCCAAACAACCGTTACCAATGCGGACGTATTTTCATCGTCAGCGATAACGCACGAACGGACATTGCTAACCTGTACATCGCCGTCGTAATTGATAACGGGTACTTGTACCGTGTTACCAATGGACGCAAACGCACGGTCACGCAAATTGGGGTTAATGATTGAGGACGGGGCGTTGGTTTGCTCAATGAAAAAATCCAATGCGCCATACTCACACGGGCGGGTCATATTACGGTCTAATTCCGGGTTTTCAATCCGCCAATTTTGCAATCTTGTTGCTACTAATGACATAATGTTAAAAATTTAATTGTTATTAAATGCGGGTTTACCCTTTACCCGTGATTGTTTACTTTTCCGGCAATGCGGCAATATTGTTGTCCTGCCATGCCTGTTTCATTGCGGCGTCGAACTTTTCGGAACCCGCCGTTAAACCCTGCGCCATAAGGTTTGCGGCGATTGCTTCGTAAGCCTCGACACGGGTTTTTGCGCCCGTTATGTCAATGGTTGTTCCGCCCCCACCGCCGGAACCGCCCGCCGGGGGAACCGTTCCGCCGCCTCCGGCTTGGCGTCCCTTATCCAAAATACCCATTGTTTCCAATTCCTTTGCCAACAGGTCGCCGGGGGTGTACGGGTTCAACTGATTGTTCGGGTTACGCATAATTGCGCCGCTTTCGTCCTTAAAAGCAATGATTTTGCCGCCTTTGCCGTCGTCGATATATTCGGGGTTCATACCCTTAATTTTGTCGATTGCTTGCGCTAACAAAACCTTTGTTGCGCTTTCGGGCAATCCCGGTTTTAATTTCAACCCGGCGATTGCGGTCTGCAATGCACCCTCGATACGAACGCCGAACAACTCCGTTTGGAATTTCTTTTCGGCTTCATCGTACTTGCTTTTGAGGTTGTTAAACTGCGTTGTTACCGCCGTTAAATCGGCTTTCGCCTGTTTCAAAGCCTTTGCGGTTTCCGCATCGGTCGTACCGTCGGCAATTGCCTTTTCCAAACGTGCCTTTTCTTTCGTCAGACTGTCGATTTGGGTTTGCAATGCGCTTGCGCTTTCCGCTTTGGTTTTGAGCTCGGCGACCACACGTTTTGCGTAATCAAACGTCTTTTCGGTTCCGTTCTTTGCGATACCGGACGCCGCCAAAATATCGGCATCCAATCCGCCGTAAATTTCGCCCGTCTTTTTGGCGATAACGCTATTTTCGTCGTTGGCGGACAATGTTGTAATTGCCGCAATTTGTTCGTCGGTTAATCCGGCTAATGCCGCATTTGCAATTAAAATTTCTCTCGTTAACATAATTCTTTCCCTTTGAATTAATTAAGTGCGATTGCTGCTACTGCTCCGCTGTTTGCGTTAATAATATCATTTGTGTATTTTGGCGAATCCCCGGTTGTATCAACCAACCAACTAACAACACTTGCATGGCTGATTTTATTTTTAACCTCTTTTGTTTCCAAAATGACGTCGGCAATTGTTCCGCCCTCAATACATTCAATCAACTTTTTCTTTGTGCCGCCATCCAATGCGGCGGCGGTTGTTGTTACTTCAATAACCAAATTGTCCTGCTGTGCAATCTGTGCCATAATTGTATTTTTAATAGTTTAATACTCTGTTACTTTTTCGCTCCGGGTTTGTCCTCGGCTTCTGCCTTTGCCTTTGCATCGGCTTTGGTTTCTTTGGCGGGTTCCGCCGGGATAACTCCCGCCGCTTTCAATTCCGCCAAAATTTCAGCCTTTAACGCCGCTTTTTCCTCGGCTTTGGCTTTCGCCTCGGCTTCTGCCTTTGCCTTTGCATCGGCGGCGGCTTTTTCCTCGGCGGCTTTCTGCTGTGCGGCGGTTCGTGCCGCTTTTTCCTCGGCTTGCGCCTTGACGTACTCGTTGGGGTCGTGCAATACGGTAATCGTGTAACCCTGTTTTTTCAGTGCGTCCAAAATGCCATTTTCAAAGGACTTTTTGCCGAACTTTTGGATACGGGGAACGGATAAGCGTTTGCCCGTTTCGCTGTCAAACTTGCGCACCTCAATAACGCAATGATACAAATGTTGTTCATTACTCGGTACAATGTAGTTTTCGGGGGTGACGTCGGTAATTGCAACGTCCTTTGTTTTACCATCGTTTACTTTTACTCTCATAATTTAATTTATTTATTAAATTTCCAAATATAATTTCCGGCTGTTTTATACCTACCAATACAACATGCACGTATATTTTGATATGCAATCCCTGTAATAGTTTGAGCATCTGTTAATGTCGCATAAGTAGCAATATAATTACCTCTTAAATCATATTGATTAACAGAAACTCCACACGCTTTACGCATTGCACGCTTTCGGTTAATAATTGATAATTCAAAATTGGCGTTCTCTTTTGGAGTACACCAACGTAAATTATCAATTCTATTATCCGTTTTAATACCGTTGATATGGTCTATATAATTTTTGCCGTCAACTTTAACCAAAAATGTATCAGCAACTAATTTATGAACATGATATGTTTTTTGTTTGTGGTTAGCATATAAAGATAAAACAGCATAACCCATATTGTTGATATAAGGCTTTAGTAATTTGATTTTCCCTTTTTTCAAACTACGGATACGCCCTAATGTACTAACTTGGTATATGCCGGAATAACCTTGTATATCCTGCCAAACCTCACTACTTAACATTGTGTTCATTTGCGTAATCATTAAATTTACTTGTTATTACTGAAATCTTTTGGTCGAATGGTATTTGCGTTCCAAACTCCAAAATGTTTGTATTCTCCCGTTCAAACCTGCGGACGAAGTTAGCGAAATTCAACTTTATACGCAATTCATTCTCCGGGATTAAGTTACGCCCGTACAAATCCAATACCTCGTTCCGGGTCAAATGGCGGTAAGGCTCCAACTCTGCCAATATCAACATACGTTGCAATTGGGTTGGGTTGTTCCGGTACTCCGTTTCGATAATCTGATTTTGTAGGGCGTCCAATTCTGCCTCACTTGCGCCGCTTTCCTTTGCCGACTTGTAACGGCTCCGCAACTCGCTTGCGTCGTACAAATAGAACTCCGTGCCGTAATTGACTTTTGCAGATACGAACATATTGCCGTATCGCAATCGGCAAACCGTTTCATCGACGAACTGTTGGGCGGCTTCAAAGCCTTTTTTCACTCGGTTTAATACCGTGCTTTGGCTCTCAAATGCGGCTTTAACCTGTTGTTCGTTGAATGCCTCCCGTTGGGTTACTTCCTCGTTTTGTCCGACGACGGCGGTAATAATGTTTTCCCGCAATCGCTTTTCTTCCTCAACGTTATAATCCAAACTTGTACGGTCAACGGTCAACATTTGTACCGGGTTCCGCAAATCGGGTTGTTTGTCCCCGTCCGGTATCGGTATTTCAACAAAGGAACCCGCCCCGGTAATCCGTTTGTCGCCGCACTTGGGGCAACGCATCAATAACCCGGCTTGGTCTAACCTGTAATCCCCTTGTTTGTCTTTCAAAAATCCACCGTCGCAATAATCGCCGTTTTCGGCGTTTGTAAAATCGCACGATTGTTCGTAACCGGAATATATCGGGTACGCCCCGTACATATCCAAATGCCGCTTCGATATATGGAAAAACAAAAACCAATCCAACGCCTCCAATTCTTTTGTTAGCGGGGATTGTTTAACGTCCGGTTCTCGCAAATTCATTGGCTCGTTCCAAAAGAAACGGGCGGGGCAATAGCGCAAATCGTGTGGGTTATCAACCAATAATTCGCCTATGTTGCCGCCGTCGTCCTCTGCAAATACTCTGTATCGTTCATCGTCAATAACTGCAATACGTTTATCGGGTTGGCGGAAAATTATCCAATCCATAACCCCGGTTGTCCGGTTTGCCTCAAAGGTTATGACGCTTTCGATAGGTAGCCAATAAAAATACGGGGTCGGGTATCGGTCGGCGGGGTTTTGCTCGGCGGGCAAATCAACTATTAAGACGCTGTTTATTTCCGTCTTGAAAAACTCCCAACCTTTCGTACTCCAAATTTCCGGCTCCTTTAATACATCTTGGCGGTAATACTCCCAATCGTCCCGTTGTTCCGTGTTTTGGAATTGATAGTTGAACGCCGGGTTACGACCGTCGAAAATACGGCTTAACTTATCAAAACAAATGCCCGTTACCTCGTTGGTACGAACGGGGTAACGGAACAATGTTTTGAAGATTTTGAATTTATCGTGCGGGATAAGATTTTGAACCCATGCCAAAAAATCGGTCGTGGGTAAACACATTAAGGGCGTTACGTTGGTTTGGGCGTGAAATTTAATGCGGTTTTGATGTAGGACCGCTTTATTTATCGTCGCCTTTTTCCTCGGTTCCGTTATTTCCTTTCTTATGCGTTTTATATCTAATCCCATTTTCTTTGCTAAATTCAAAAGGTGTTTTTTCGGGCAACTGCCAACCGCCATTGTTAGGCATCCGCAACAGGCGTTCGGCGTGGTTAATCTCAAATTCTTCGGTCGTGTTAAGGGTCGGACACTCCAACACGACCTTTGTAACTTTCGCCGTCATTACTCTTGTGCGGGTTTCAAATCCGTAAGCGGGTTAAACGCCGGGACAACAATCGCCAAATCGTCCGACCAATTCGGCAAAAACGACCATTGTATTGCGTTGCTGTCCGGGGCTTCCAATCCGCCCAACGTCTTATCGCCGATAAACAACGAACGTATCGGTATCGGGTAATATGTACCGTCTGTACTCCCCTTGATTGCGCCGATTGCGCCGTTTTCGTCGAAAATGAAGATACCCAAATTGTCGCCCCAACTTTCACATTGCATTTCCTTTAATGCCTTGATAACCTCCTGCGGGGCTTTGCGGATACCTCCGGTAACCAGGGTTGGTTCACGTCCCATAATTTCTTCGACGCCTCCCAACGTTTCGTTACCGCCTCCAAAGGTACGGGCGGCTCCCGCCTCGGCGGTCGGGGCTTGGATATACGGCGAAACAACTATTTTCGTGCTATCATTCGCCGATAACAGGGGCGTCCACGACGCTAACGCCGTAATCACTTTTTGACTCGTAAAACTGTTTTTGCTTCCGTCGTCTTTCATAAGACGTTGAAAAGCCACTTTCTGAACCTGTCCGAAACTTTCCGAACACATAATTGCGGGTACATCGGGCAACGCCGCCCCCGCCGGACATTTACAAATCATACTTCTTTGTTTTTAACGTTAAAAATATTGTTACTTTCTCCGGGGCTGTCCCTTTGCCCCCTTGTTTCGGTTACAAAGTTATAAACTTTTTCCCGTATAATCTTGCATATATCAAAAATATTGCTAATTACGTCGTCTTACGCCTCGGTTTGCGTGTGCGTATGGCTGTATATTGCCGTCCGCAATCTCCTTTTCATATATCCCGGTCAATCCGTCCTCCGGGTCGTCGTGCGTGTTGGCTCCGAAATTGCGCAAAAATCCGGTTACATGGTCGTAAACGGATTTGTACCGGGTTTCCCAACCGAACGGCATAATTATATGTTGATTAACCATTGCGGACGCTGTTATTATCCGGCTTTCCTTGTTGCCCCCTTGATAAAACGGGTCGGTAATCGCCCGGACTTTCTTTTTGATAACCTTTTCATAACCCGCACCGCCGTTGTTGCTCTCAACCCACGCTTTTTGCGTCCCGTTCCGGTTAATCATCGCCGGGACGGTTACGGTTGTAACGTCCGTATTTTCGTCCGTCATTTCCATATCTGTAATAAGGGCAAACAATATCGGCTCCATGCGCTTTGTTTTCTCGTTGAAAAACATATTGTCGGATTTATAGACGTCATACGTTGCACCAAACAAAAGGTCGTCGCCCTCATCGGCAACGTCAATGTATGCGCCGGAACGTATATACGTGCCGTAATCGGATTTTTCAACCCATGTTTTGAACGGTTGATATAATCGACCCTCGGCGGAACCGGGGTTTCCTTGATATAGGCATTGAAATTGTACGGGGTCTAATGCCTTTTGCGCTTCCAACTTCATACGGTTGTGCCGCCCCTCCCATAATGCCGCCCCAACCGGGCGGTGGTCTATCTCGGTCGGTTCCCCGGTTTTCAATGCTTCAAAGTTTATACGTACCCATGCGCCCGGCGGTATGTTTTCCAAATCCGCCCAACACTTAACATCAATAATCGTTTCGCCGCTCTTTTCAATGCGTCCTATCAAATCGTCGTCGTGCCAACGGGTAAATACAATCAATTCTTGACTATCGTTGTGTAAACGGGTGCGTACAACGGTCGTGTACCATTTCCACGCCGCATTACGTACAATCGGGCTGTTGCCCTCGGCATAATCTTTGTAAACGTCGTCCAAAATAGATACATCAACCGTTTTTGACGTCAACGAACCGCCACGACCAACAACACGCAACGAACCCTTATGCCCAACCATTTCTATGACGTCAGAATTTCGTAAATACGTATTAGCCATTGTTACGACGTTGGAACCGTTCAAATACGTTTCCGGGAACAATTCCCGGTAACTTGGCGTATCAATTACCCTTTGGACGTCACGGTTAAAATCTCTCGCAATGGTTGCCGCATAGGAACCGATACAAATCTTTTTGTCCGGGTCTAAACCCAACATAAAAGCGGGTAACTTTCGGCTTGAACCCTCGCTTTTCCCATGTTGGGGCGGCATTTGCACAATCATTTTTCGTATTTTGCCGTGTGCAAACATATCTAACAACGTGTAATAAACGACGTGGAACGGCTCTAATACTAAATCCGGTTGCATGTACCGGGCAAAGTTTATCAGCCTATTACGGGACGCCGCTTTTACTATCTCGCCGGGGTTGTTTTTCAATGCTGCATACATTTTAAGCAATTGTTCTTTATCCATTTTGTTTAATTCTTAAAAATAGACTACATGTTTTTGTATTTTCCCCGTGTTTTTTCTGACGCAAAAACCGGAAATCTAAAAAACCGACCAATTTATTGTTTCTTTTTCCATTTGTCGCACGCTTTTTCCGAACGTATCATACTGCGATTTTCGACAAACGGGCATTTTAAACAAATCGGGTTCCCGTCCATATCCAAATTTGAATGTGTATAGTAGAACTCGCCCCAACCGCAATCCCCACAGGTATGTACAGGCTTCGGTTCGTCCTTCTTCTTTACGTTTGTTTTAGCTGTTCGTGCCATTTCCTTTCTCCTTTTCTTTTTGTATTCTTTCATACTCTCCCGCCTGCAATTTATCGGCAATCCCAAACAATATATCTTCCGGCAAATCCTCAAAACAATATTCGTGCGAACTGTCGCCCGACGCTTTCAATTCTTGCGTTTCAACTTTTTGTTTATTTACCCACTTTTCCGGGGCAACATTGGTTAACGCAAATATTAAAGCCCCGGTGTCCGGCTGAATGTGCTTAACCTTTGATTTTTGGCTTTTAATTTTCGGATTTCCGTCTGCATCGCTTACGTACTCCGTTTCTGTTTCTGTTACCTCATACCCCATTGCACGTTTCCACAATGTAGCCTCCAACTTTCCGGTTATCGTCGCTTGAAACTCTTCCTTTGCTTTTTTAATACGTTCCGAAAATTCCGGCTTTGCCTTAATCCAATCGTGAAACGTACTATCTCCAATGCCAACTTTTTTGCACGCTAATTTTTGACTATCCCCGTCACGGATAAATCCGCAAATCGCCTCTACCGTCTGTTTATTATACTTTGCCATATCATCCTATTTTTACGGCTTTACGCCCGGTTAATGTTTCCCAACGGTTAATAATCACGTCGCAATAATGCTCCGTTAATTCCATCATGTAGCATTTACGGTTTAACTGCTCGCACGCAATCAACGTTGAACCACTACCACCAAATAAATCTAATACTAACTCATTTTCCCTGCTGCTTGATTTTATTGCACGCCCACACAACGCAATCGGTTTTGGCGTTGCGTGTCCTCCGCATAAAGAACGTTCCTCTCCCTTACAACGCCCAAAATCCCAAACGGTTTTCATTTTATCGTGTGTATTATCGAAATACGCTCGTTTTTCGTTTTCTTGCGCCCGGAACGCTTCAAATGTTTGCTTTCCGTCTCCTAACAACGTTTGCAATTCCTTGTAAGTTTTGGTAAATGCTTCCCCTTTGAAATATTCCCGCAATTCATTGTAATGCGTTTCTGTGATTATCGCAAATTGGGCTTTAGTAAACCAATGCGAATACATACCAACTCCGCATATCTTTTTTAATTTGGCGTTGTTCAACTTAACTTTTTTTGCCTCGGCTTCCAAATATACACGCAACGGCTCAAACGCCGTACAATAATTGTCAGAGTTGTTGTTGAATCCTTGCACACCGCACATCACAAACAAACATTTTTCGTCTGATATTGGATAACTCCTTAACCCGTCTTTCCCCATGAATGAAACGCCGCCCGCACCTGCATCGCCCTTATCCCATGTAATAAGATTGCGAAACGTAATTTTATTTTCCCGTTGCATCGGTTTTAATATATTGGCGTAAATATCCATTAACGGTTCATCCATTCCCCAACAATACCAACTTCCGTTGTCTTTTAAGTTATGAAAAGAAATTGAAATCCAACGTTTATTAAAAGCTAACAAATCATCAAAATTCAAATTGTCGTTTACAACTCCCTCTTTTTCTTTCTTCATTCCATACGGCGGGTCTGTAAAAACCAAATCCGCAACGTTCCCGTCCATCAGCCTTGCAACATCATCTTTGTTTGTGCTGTCCCCACACATAAGACGGTGTTCTCCCAATTGCCATATTTCGCCGGGTTTTACTCTTGGTTTGAGTTTTTCCGGCTCCGTGTAATTATCCTCTTCGGCTTTCTTTCCGGGTGCCTCGTTAAACCATCCTTTCGGGGTTTCAATGTTCCATGCCCTTATTTCGTCTTTGCTCCAATCCTTTGCAAGTTTTGCCCAATCGGTTTGTCCGGTGCTTTCATTATCCAACAAAGCCATACGGCGCAATTTATCAACCGGGGTATCTTCCGGCAAAGCAATAATTGGCACCTCCTTACGTTTCAACGCCCTTTGCGCCTCTAAACGTCTGTTTCCACCAATAACGACAAACCGACCGTTATACGGAAAACATAACGCTGCACGTGCAATCGTCATTTCCGGCAATTCCTCAATACTCTTTTCTAAATTGCGCTGCTTTGCGTCCTCCCTCATTCTTGGGTTCTCCGGAACGCCGGGTATTTGTCCGTTGTTATACTCCAACAATTCAATCGGTACAAACTGAATCTGTATTTCATTGTTATTTTTCATAAATTTCCTTTCTACGGGGTTTTTATTCCCCTGTTTATACTTTTATTGTCTTAATGGTTATCTTTCAACCACGGGGCAAATTTACGGCTTTTCCGGTGCATTGCCAAACGTTTGTAATCTCATGTATATAAACGGCAAAACCCCGGCTTTGTTTTCCGGGGCTTATTGCCTATTGTCCTATACCGTTTTCGTATCTCCCATTTGAGCAACGAAATAATGTTGCGTTCCACGGGGGTTTGTGTATTCCGTTCCCCCTTTTATCATCTTCAACGCCAAACATACCGGGGCGGGGTTCCCATTAACCGGAAATTCCGGGTTGAAATATCGACACGTCCCGCATATCTTTTCGGGCTTCGATTGTCCGGGGCAATTATTTTTTCTCATTGTTTCCCCCTTTCCTTTTGTTCTTTGCCCGGCGTTTATCCCGTGGATTCCTTTTCGGCATTTCGACCCGGTGTATTTCTACTTTTGAACCGGGGAATATCTTGCCGAAAAATTCCGCCATTGCTTGCACCTCCTTTGGGACGTCGAACGCCTCCGGCTTCTTATGCTCCGGGCAAATCCCCCGAACCGGGCAATTGTCGCAATCCTCATTCCGCACAACCTCGCCCGGCTTATCGGATTCTTTAACCCGTGCCAATTCCCTCCGTGCGGACGCTTCGGCGAAATTCTCCATTGCCACAACTGCGACTTTCGCCAATATGTAATCCGGGGTATCGTTAAAATACGCCTCCATCGAATTACGGTTGATAACCTCGGCAATCTCTTTCAAAAACGTTTCTCTTTTGTTCATCGCTTTATTGATTTTTGGGTTTGTACTCTTGACACGGCATAACGCCGCACGATTGTTCGCATTTGAACGCCTCGCAATAACCGTTCCCGTTGACGTCCTCGTTTGTAAAGTTGGCGCAATTCCCGCATCCCTTATCGCCGGGTTCTTTCGGTACGCTTACGCCTTTCGGCTCAAACTCCCGGTTAAACTCTCTTTCCGGGCGGGTTGTCAATCGTCCGTCCGGCTCCCGGACAATGTAGTACGTTTCCGGGGCGTCAATGAAAATGCCGTTGCCGTCCGGGAACGAATAAACCGCCCGCCCGTTCGGGGTTCTCGGTATCGTCATGGTTCCGCCTCCTGTAAATCTCAACAGGTCGTCCAAATTGTCCCGGCGTACCTGTATTGCGTCAACTTCTAACAACGTGCGGCAATATCGGGTTCCCGCCGTGGCGTCCGGCTCAACTAACCGGGTGCGGATTTGTTCCGGGTATTCCGTCGGGTCGTACTCGACGTTGAAAACAACGGCGGCGTCTAACGTGTGGGTAACTAACAAGCGTTTCCCCAATCGTCCGGCGACTGCCTGTTTTAGTGCTTCAATGCTTTTTCCCTGCATCTCGGTTGTGTCAACCGTGATTTCGTAACGGTCGGGTTTTTCCTCGACCTCCGGTTGGCTTTTGGCAATATCGCCAATCATAACCAACAATTCCGCATCAAACGGGTTTAACTTACTTTCTGTCATGCTCTAATTTTTTATTCGTTCTTACTGTTTTCGGATATGCCAACCGCCAAAATATCGTTTTTCGGTCGGTTCTGTTGTACTTATCGCATTGCCTACCTATTCCGGGGCAATCTTCCCTTTTGATTTTGCAGCGAACGCAACGTTGCGTAAATATTGCGGGTTTGTTGTTGGCTAATCGTGCATCCGCCGCCGTCCATATCTCGGCAATCAATACCATACCCCGGTAAACGCAACGTTCGCCGGGGTTGTACTCTCTGTTTGGGTCGAACGGTTCGGGTTGCTTAACTCTCATTCTTTGCCCGCTTCGTTTACATAGTAAAACAATGCGTCCAAATCGTCCTTTGCGCCTTTTACGCAAATTCGTACCCTATCGCCCCCAGCTAATGCGGTTTCGACAATCTCACAATTATACCGGGGGGCGTTTATCTGTATCATTGCCGCCGTGGTATTCGTTACAAACTCGTTTCTTTCTTCCATGCTCTCGGATTTTTGAAGTAAATTAAATGCCTCCGTTGGTTCGTTCTCGCTTTGACACGCCCCCAACAAAAGCGTTGCCAAAGATAACAATAAAATCTTTGCTTTCATCGTTTTACCTTTCTTTTAATCCATATAAACCGTATGCCAACGCCGAAACAAAACGCTTTCAACTCAACATCCAAATAACGGTCGTAACCGTTTATTGCGTCCATGGATACCCCAAATTGCCAACTATGATATTGCCAATACTCACGGGCGTAAACATAGACGCCGACCCGCCCAACGTGTATGCCTGTTTGGACGGTGTGTTTGTCCTTACTCATTGTGTGCCTCCTTTCTTGCTAATTCATAACCCTTTTTATCCATTACCATAACTTTAGGATATTCGACAATACAACCTTTTGTATATACGAGATTATAGATACCCAATTGCCCCTTAACCGGAAATTCAATAACCCGGCGGGGGTTGCGCATCAACCACCCGTACCCCTTTGTTATTTTCGCCCTCTTTTCCTTTGGAATCCGGGTGTTTTCCCAATCCTCCGGCGTAAACTCTTTTATCGGCTTTACGTCGTACAACTCAACCAATCCCAAAGTAACGCCGCTTTCCATTCCCGGATAAACCGGGGACGCTGCGGAACATATAAGCACGTCGCCTCGGTATGACGTGTTTTTGCTCCTAACTTCAATTGTCTTTTTCCCGTAAACAATACCGTTTTCGTCCTTGTACGCCTCCGTTACCAAATCATTTGCGTATGGCTGTTTTACGGTCAACGCACGCCAACGGTCGTGTTTTTCCGGGTTGTAATCCTTATTGCTGTACTGCATATTTACTTTTTATTTTCGGGTTCCTCGGTTTCGTCGTCGGGTTCCGGGTAATGGATAAATCCAATTTGCCGGACGTTTTGGATTGGCTCGTAAATGATAACGACAACATCGCCGTCCGTCCTTACTCCGACCAATCGGCAATCGGCGGGAACCTCAACCCGTATTTCACTTTTCATTGTTAAACAAATCCCAATTAACAGGGACACAATACCCCGGCAATTCTCCCCGGTCAATCCCCAACGGATTAACAATACTATCTTTCCAATAGATACGGGGTTGTTCCGGGCGTCCCTCCCAATGTTCCGTAATAGTGTCGTAAATCAATCGTATTTCCCGTTTCGGATATTTGCCGCCGCTCTGCAACCCGATTTTATACAGGTCAACGAACGGATACGACAATTTGATTATCCCAATTGCCCGGTCGTACATTCCCGGCGGGATTGGCTCCACGCTTGCAAAGGTGCGGAACCCGTGGCGTTTTGCCCGTGCCAACACATTAACCCGCATCGTATTTGGGTCGGCGTTCGGCTCCAATTCGTCGCAACCTGTCAACGTTGCGCCCAAAGCGATACGGGACACGTCCCAACCCTCGGACGCCTCGGCAAAATCAATGAAGCGGTTCAACCCCTCGGCGCATTTGCTCAATATCTTAACCGGGACGCCGTGGCGTTGGCATACGCCGACCGCTTGACGGGTCAACCGTTCCGTTTCCGGCAACAACGGGTCGGTCGTGAACGAAAAGAATAACCCCGTTTTCTGCAATTCCTCCTTATGCGCCAACAATTCGTTTTTGAACATATCCAAAGCGTATGGATATTCCCGCAACGTCTTTTTCAACTCCGGGCGACTGCCTCCCAATACCTTTGCGCCACGACCTTTGCGCAAATAACAGTAAGTACAACCGTTGGAACAACCGACAAAGAAATTGGCGGCGTTCTCGGCGTATTCCCCGGCTTTACCTTTTGGGCTGTAAATAACCCGTCCGTTTATCGTTCCCATATCGTCCACCGGCTTAAAATGGTAAATCGTCGTTTCCGTCGGGGGCGGGTGCATCTGGCACGGGCGGCGGCGGTACTTGCGCCCCGGCTCCGGTCGCTTTCGGGGTCAACATTTCCATATCGGTTGCGACTATCTCGGTAACATACCGTTTGACGCCTTGCGCATCGTCGTAACTCCGGGTTCTCAATTCGCCCTCAATATACAGTTTGTCGCCCTTTTTGACGTACTGATTGGCGACCTTTGCCAACCCGTTTTGCAATACGACGTTATGCCATTCGGTACGCTCCGGGATTTGCCGCCCGTCCTTTGTGGTATAACCTCGTTTCGTGGTTGCCAACGAAAAGGTTGCCACGCAACCCCCGTTGTCGAACTCCCTAAAATCCGGGGCTTTCCCGGTATGTCCAATCAAAATAACCTTGTTTACACTCATACAGAAAACGCTTTAATTATCCAAACAATTATACTGTACAACGCCCACATATAAGACGCAACCGTTAACGTCACGAACGTGTATAACGCAATTTTATATCCGGTTTTTGATTTTATTTTCATGTCACTTGAATTTTACGCAATCCAACAAATATTGTTTCTTATTGTCCGACCATCCGGCGGCATGGTTTATCGCTTTTCGGTCGTCGTCGTGTACGAACTCACAAACCCAACCGCCGACGCTTGATTTTTGAACTAATCGAACCAATTTACCAACAATGAAAGAACGCAATTTGTAATACTCTGAATTTTCGCCAACAAACAAAACCCGTCTTTCTGCATTTATTTCGGGCGGATTTTCGATTTGCTGGCGTTTCTCCCTTTCCGGGTATGTTTGTACCCGTCTGAAATCATTTTTGATTGAACGGCGGGAAATTGCCCCGTAATCGGGTTGCCTCTTTTTGATTCTCCTTTTTTATATCTCCATTTATAACCCTTATGTAAATTTCCTTTCCCTTTACATACCTTCCAAATTGCCGTTGCCGAAAAATTGCCTTTTCGGGCGGCTTCTTGCATTTTAACACATACATTTACAACACTCACGTTTTTTTTTTTTTCAACCGT
>ERZ1664526.12-NODE-12-length-14590-cov-7.828070_pt1 | contig 14590 bp, 24 predicted proteins | sample MGYA00575330_ERZ1664526 | MGnify/ENA primary metagenome ERZ1664526 (study PRJEB40874, sample SAMEA4040743) | Gallus gallus | biome: gut; material: content | place: India | collected 2016-01-01 | study: EMG produced TPA metagenomics assembly of PRJEB14491 data set...
TTACTTAGATATATTAAAAGATCAAATTCATGTTCATAATTTTTATATTCTTCTGTATCCATTGGCAAAACTATTTTATCACTAATGATTCATCATTCGTTACCCGAAGGAAAATGACTTGCCCTAATTGATTTATTAAGCCATTTGGGTAGTTAGATATGCACTCCGCATTGTCTATAAACACGGGCGCACTTACACCAATGCTTTTCTGTAAGGACACGATGATGTCCAATCCTGCAAGTATCTTTCCGGAATTATTTACGTCGGAATATGGCACTCCGTTCACGGTGGCCTCGCATACCTCTACTTCCTCTCCGTTTACCTGCGTGTCAAACAACTTGAATTTAACGAAAGAGAATAACGAATTAACCTTGTCGCTAAGCATTCTCGATCTTGTCTTGCTAAACTCTTTCATTGTAAACTCAATGCCCTTCAATCTTACTTCCTCTGAGGATAATTCGGACAACTGACGCTCCAAATCAACGACTCGCTTTTTGTTCGACTCTATAACATCTCGCTTGGAAAGTCGATGCTTCAATGAATCAATCTTATCCGAAATGTTCCTCTTTCTTTCCATGAGTTCCGTATCCGGAGTTGCCACAGGCATACATTCCATCTGCTTTTTCAACTCTTCAATACGAATCATATAACCACGATAGTCATCGTCATCCAAAATAAGCTCTTCATAAGAAGGCTCAACTGGATTTAATACTGAAAGCTGCTTTTCAAGATCAGATAATTGAACTTTATACTGCTCAATATGATTTTGCTCAAATTCTAATTTGGAACTCAAATCATCAATTTTAGCCCTTGCAGCAATACCCTTCTCTTTGTTCCTTTCAAGTCTTTCTGCCTTATCTTTGTTGAACTTCGATGTAAGCTCCTCTTTCTTGCTTTCAATATCATCCGTCTCCAATAATCTGCCGCAAGAAGGACATACAAATTGATTGTCATCGAATATTATCGTTTCAGCATTGATTGACTTATACTCGGACAACAATGCCTCACGTAGTCTGATGCAATCGTCAATATCATGCTTTAATACGTCTATAGACTTTTTATGATATTCTACTTTGGATTCCGTTAATTTTATTTCATTGGATATACGCTGCTTTTTCATCAACTCGGCATCATAAGCATCCTTTGCAGCCATCTCCAATTTACGCTTACGGTCATTGGCCGAAGCTCTCAACTTGGAAATCTCTCCGGATAACTTCTCCTTTGCTTCACTCGCATCATTGATGGCTTTATACCTGTCATATAGGGAAGCCTCCACATCCGATAATTCCTTGCCAAGATAAGCGATTTCTTCTTCTATCTTGCCCCAATCTTCAGGATCAACAATATCACGCTTACGCTCATCTATTCGCTCAGGAAGACCTTTCTTTTCATCCGCTATACGAGATAAGTTAGCCTTTATTTCTCGCTTATACTCCTCCATTGTCTTTTCTCCAACACCATTACCAGCGGAATCAAGCATGGACAACAAACCTCGGAAATCATCATTCACCGAACATATTTCCTCATCTGTAACTCCACCTGCCATACGGAACAGCATATTTCTCTGAACATCCGGCTTCTGGGACACGAAATGCCGAGGATCAGTTACATACTTAAATATGTCTTCGGGGATTATCGCATCTATCTTCTCTTTCCACTCAGCAACAGACAAAGGTATGCCGTTGTATATCCGTTCCCCCTCATGGCCAATAAATACTTCATTCGGAGAACCGAGATTCTCCCACTTTTCATTATATCTTCGACACAATACTACACTCTCTCCACCAACTTCAAGGCATATCTCCACCTCATGAGGTATTTTAGGTATGGCCTTGCCATTAGCATCCAATGTCTTTACCGAAAATTGCTTTCTATCCATGCTGTCCTTGCCGAACAAACACCACCGGAACCCATCCACTATGGTCGTCTTACCGGTACCATTCTTGCCCGATACAGTCATCTCGCCGCTAAAATCAAATTCTTTATCGCGGAATGACTTGAAATTCAAAAAGCGTATTCGCTTGATTTTAATATCTTTCATCTCTCAATCGTTTTTATTCAATAATTCAGGATTGTCGTGGATGTTGCCGATGACGTATTTACCAATTTCATCAATGTAATGTTGGCATATAGGTCCACACTCATATAATTCTCCTGCCGAAGTTCCTTTATCGTATTGCGCGTAATATCCTCTCTCCTCACAAAACTTTATGTAATGTCGTATTGGTTTGCCATTACAACTAATACATTCAATAATATCTCCCTCATATATCTCTTTTCCGTTTTTGTCTTTTATCCCAGTGTACTGACCGATGGTGTTTGGATTGACAGTAATATACTCTCCGTAAGGTTCTACATCATCAGGATTATCTCCCCATGTATGAAGATTGGTCATAATGACCTTTCTTCCGCTGTTCTTTTGTAGTAGGTCTCCATACACCCACTCCCCATTTTTTATTCGCTTCCCACGAAATTTGATTTCTCTGTTCATGGCTTTTTTCTGATATTATAATATGTTAATTGGATGAAGGTTTATTGTTGCCGTTTTTGTTACGATCACTGTTTATTCGCCAGTTATAACAGTTTACTTCCGTGTACCAATTTCCCTTGCTCTCTCTGCTTCGAGGATTCACATAAAATGTACCGGTTGCACCAACAGGTATTTTCCCGAAATCGTCAGCATTACGCATATTAGTCAATGCAAGTTTCTGAGGATAATCACCGCTCATGTACTCGATGATAATCGTCTGAATTTTACCCTTACCTTTACGACTGTCGAACTCTCTCGGGGTAAGTACGGCCATTACTTTCCCATTAATTTCCATGATTTTTATCTTTTAAGTTGTTGATTATGTTGAATATATTATCTGTTATCTCCACTTCCACAAAGTTTACCTCTCTGCTGACGTGATTTTAGCTTTTCATAGTTCATTTCAGCTATTTCATTCAGCGTATATCCCAAGTCATTAGACATTACGGCCACATACCACAGCACATCGCCACATTCTTTGGCTATCTCTTTCTTATCATCCTCAGAAAAAACACCACCCTTGTCTCTTATTACCTTCTTTACCTTGTCTGCGACTTCACCAGCCTCTCCATTCATTCCCAATGCCGGATAAACCGCTTTATGACACTCCGGATAAACAGCCGTCTCTAATGCTTTTTTCTGATACTCGTTCAACTCCATTTCTTTACAAAGTTTAATTTATTGTTTTACTTTAATTAAAGACACGTAAATTATTGATTCAGATACCATTCCATTTTGCTCTTAAACTCTTCAACAGTTCTATATATGAAGTAATAATAGCCCTGTTCTTCTACCCTATTTTGAAATAATTTCTGGGCTTCAGATTGCACTCCGGTTGGAGTTTTCGCCTCAGCACATACACCGTGAAATCTACCACGAGGAATAAGCCCTATGGAATCAGATACCCCAGCAACAATACCCCTCATCTTACGCATAGACCCCAATATCTCCTGATCCTTTTTGCTCATATTGCGAGGTGTTGTCTCATTGATACAGGCAAAAAACAACCCCCTCGTCTCGGGATGCTCATTCCATAGCCAACACCACGATTCACTCTGAATTTTGTCCTCATCAGCCCTGCGCTTCCTTTTATTCGGCCTATCACCCACTGGAGTTATCATATTTCAAATGGATTATGTCATTATACTATTTACGATACTGCGTTAAATTTACGCATAATTTCTATAATATGCAAAACCTTTTTAACAAATATTTTAACCGATGCCATTGTATTATTTACGTGATAGTTTTGCCTCTGCAAGAGAAACAACGAGGTCTCCAACATCCGAGTGTTCACTAAACTCACGCCCTTTCCACCATTCTACAATATCTCCATATTCAGCCCATTCATCTACCGCGTCAATATCGGGGAAAAGTCGAAATTTCCTATCCTTTATGTTGGAAAGCAAAGATTTTATCTGTGTTTTACCTCCAGTAGCAATCCACAAACCTTTTTTTTCACCGAAATATGTACTTGCAATCAACGCTGTTTTTTCTGATTCTACAATATTTAATACCGTGTCATCAGAGATCAAATGCTCTCCAAAAAAACACCTCCCACTGAATCCATCTCCTACTTTATACCTACGACTAACCCCATAACTCTTATCCCGGTGGCCGTCTAAATTGTATTTTATCCTTTTATCATGAAGTATATGGCCTTCTCTGTTTATGTAAAAATAAACGGCATTCCCCTTTTCATCCGTCATCACATTATATCTTTCCCATTCTTCACGAGTACGATCATTGCCAAACAACCAGCTCATCCACCGAAACAATGGACATAACTCCAAAGGACACCCCTTCATTGATTCCAAGTAAGATTTAGGGACGTACTTTACGTTTTGAATTTTAGGAGTAAAATGGAAATCACTTACCGGCATATCGTTGCCGCGTATCACTTCAAACGCTTGCTTATAACTCTCGCACCCACCATATTCTACCAACCAAGAAACCAATGTCATGCTTTCTCCTCCCTGCTCATGAACCCATATACCCCTGCGCAACTTTACTTTTAACTTGTCTCTTTTGTACGCATGAGGCTCCCCGGTTATATAGTACTTGCCCTCCCAAGCATTACGCCGGAATATCAAATCAAGATTCATTATCTCAGGTATTCGGGCAAATACCCTGTTGTAGTCAATAGTTGGAAGCATGAATATGATATGTTTTTATTTCAAATCCCACGTGTAACCATCCTTGTCCGGATTTGAATGATACTTATCCGCGTACTTGTATATGGACGCAATAGATACGCCAAGAGCCTTAGATGCCTTATTCAGACTTTCGTATTCCTTTACTACTCTACCTTCTTTACGAAGCTCTAATTTACGCTTATTATCCTTCCTGTATTTATTCGATGTTACAGGAGTAGGAGTATTATACTCTTTCGGTTCTTCTTTTGGGTTATCTTCTTTTATCTTTAATACCCAAGTCCTCGGGGCTATCTCGATATACTCATTATCATCCCGCTCCTTACCTATATTTTCGTTCCTATCAAAATTCATCATGTTTTATTGTTTTACGGAATTATCTATTTTAGGCTTGCTTCGCTCCTCATCTGTCATTCTGTGCAGTTGCGGGCGATCCATATAGACAAGACGCCATGTGTATCCATTATCGTCCGGTATGCAGAAATGATCCTTGCAACGATCGTAGATAGTATTTTTGGATATACCAAGCTCCTTGGCTGCTTTTGGGACGCTTGTGAATCGACGGACGGCCTCTCCTCCCCTCCATAGTTCGAGAATCCGTGCGTTGTTTCTACAGCATCGGCTTGGATGTTTTGGACGATCGTCATTTTGTTGGGGCTTAACTTCATCCTTCTGAGATGATTCTTTCTTTTTCAACGCCCATGTCTTTGGGTTTCCTCTCCCTAATCTTACACTCCTCCAATAACATCATGGCTCCCTTTCTATTCTTAGCCGCACCTTCTATAACATCGTCAGCAAGGTTGTCGAACAATTTATCGTTTGTCATATTTCCTCTAATTCTTTTTCGTATTCATATTTCCATTTTTTCAGCAAATCAATAATTTCATATTGATGCTTTCTATCTATCCAAGCAGTTATTCTTTTACCTTTATTGCTGCTTGGGTAAGACCCAATCTCCATACGAACATTATTTTTATGGACTCTTAAAAAACTTTCAATACTATCTATCTCGTCTTTCAAAGAGTTAGCTTTTTCAAGTTGTTCCTTTGTCATTTTTTGATCAGTTTTAATAGTTTTGTCTGTATCTTGAAAGCCTCGTCCTCCCAAGGGGAAAAACTGTCGTAGAGGTCGTACTTGTAAGCCTGGCCGTCGAATACCACCGTGCTGCCCTGTACGGAAAGCCGCCCGGAGGCGTATTGCGCCAGGTGCACGCACTCGTGGGCAAGGACTTTCGGCAGCGTCGAGGCCGACACTCCGGGGGATAGGTACAGGTCGTATAGTCTCGGTGAGTGCTCCACCGGCTGGACAAGCCCGAGGAACTCGAACTCGCCCTGGCGGATGGCCTGCGGGGTTTGCTTTACGCGCAGGATGATGTCCTGCGGGATGTCAAGTACATCTGCGAGCGTTTCGAGCGCGTCGGCGACGGGGTAGCTGGTGTAGTTGATGATTTTCATTCCGATTTCAATAATTCAGGATTGTCGTGGATGTTGCCTATTACACGCGCCTTTCCTCTTTCCAGAATAGGGAAAAGGGCACAATTCATGAAAGTGTTTTCGCCCCTATTGGGCATGATACAGGCGTAGAATATAGCTTTTATGAACACGATCTCTGACTTCACATGATCTTCTTCAAGGATGTCCCCTTCGTAAATCTCCACCCCGTTCTTGTCCTTCAGCCCCGTGAACTGGCCGACGGTGTTTGGATCGACAGTAATATACTCTCCGTAAGGTTCTACATCATCAGGATTATCTCCCCATGTATGAAGATTGGTCATAATGACCTTTCTTCCGCTGTTCTTTTGTAGTAGGTCTCCATACACCCACTCCCCATTTTTTATTCGCTTCCCACGAAATTTGATTTCCCTGTTCATGGCTATTTTTTATTTAATTAGTTCAAAATCATACACAAACACATAAGGATTTTTGTCCCACGTTCCTTTGCCGGACACCTTGTCGATCAGGGCGGCATAGGCTTCGCGGGGGGTATCGAAAACATCTTTTTTGTTTCCATCAAAATCATAAAACGGCTCGGGAGGGATAACTTCATCCCAGTGTTTCTCGTGTATCCCCTCCTTCAAACAATCCTCATCGCTGATGGCCTGCAAACGCTCTACTCGGACGGCTGTAATTCGGATTTGGTGGGGCATTTCATCTGAAGAGGTTAACATTTTATTTGACCAACCAGCCAACCTATACGGTAGAGATGTACGCACTGTGTATGCACCATGCCAAAAACACTCATCACAAATATCCCTGTAACTTTGAGCCACAGCCACGATCTCTCCTACATTATACGGTAGCTTTTCTGGATAATTAACCATATATGCTTCAATCAAATCCTTACCTTCTAAAAGGTCGAATGAAGCGTTAAAGTATTCATCTTGAAACAGTTTAATTTTGTCAAGAATCTTATCGCTTATAACTCTCCGCGTCTGCGTCTTTTTGCCTTCCAGTACGGCTTTAGTAAGACCGTACTTGTCGTTGAACATGATCTTTTTCATCTTTCCATCAGTTTTCGTTTGAACTCTTGGGCCATTTTCTTGGGTGTATTTCCTGTAAACACTCCGGACATGAATTGCTCGAAAAGACGGCACGCATTACCTGCCATTTCCTCCTCGGCGATCTCGACGGCTCTCTCCGCTTTCCAGCGCGATATTTCATACTGGGCGATGTCGCCCGGCTGCTTGGTGCGCAGAAACTCTTTTGCCTTTTCGCTTTTCATGGCTTAATCAGTTTATATTGTCCTTTATTGTTACGAATTAATATCCCCTTTTCAACCATTCTATTACAGATAGGCGAAGCCCATTCGATGTGATGGGTCGGTGAATCTATATTAAATGCTTTTTTATGAGCAATTCCTATTTCGGAAGGAGAAGTATAACCTTTACCCCGCAAGTATTCAACGATCCATTGCTCATTACTAATACGAGATTGGGACATAATTTTATTTTTTGCAAACCATTCTACAGCATATTCAAGCGCGTCTATCGCTGTGTTATAGAAATTAAAAGACACGCAAAAAGCATCATACGGGCAATCATATTCTACCCCATATCCATGAGACCTTTTCTTGAATGCTAATTCGCATAAATGTCCGTCATATTCCATTATTAAAGGAAGCATTCCCAACAAATCATCCACAGTGAAAGCATATCCTTCGATATTTTCGGAAAGGCATAAATCACGTTCCACAACGGCCTTGTAATTATCAACCGTAGTCCACACCATGCTAGCCTTGTCAGCAGGTATCCCCATATCTAACAGCCTCTTAGACTGCTCAATGCTTGTTACTTGGTTTTCCATTCTCATATTTGAAACTCCATTTTCGTGTTATTGTTTTCTTCATAGTTGATGCAAAAGTCGAAACCAGTATCCTCATTTATGTTTACTCTCATCTCCCCATTGTTTTTTTCACCCGTTCTATTCCCTGTCAAAACAATTTCAGCTGTACAAACGTGAGCCTTTGCTTCTCTTCGTCAATCATCCGGACAAATCCTTTCAGTAACGCACGTGCAGCCGAATAACTTCTACCGTCGGGAAGACGGTCAAAGTGTTTCGAAAAGCAATCAATATCTTCTGCCTTTGATCGGATTGTATCGAGAGCCTCAAACAAAGCATCATTCTTTGTGGCAAATCCGTGTTCTTTGTGTGCGACAAACGAGCATGGATGTCCCGAATAAATCCATTCTACGATCGTCGAACGGTAGCCATACTCCCATCGCCCATTGTCAGACCGAGCCGTATTCACCTCCACGCTTCCATACTTGGATTCGATCGATACGTCCACATCCGGATTCATGCAGACATCGTGTATGTTGAATCCGAATCCGTACTTGTTTCGGTGCACCGTCTCACTCATCGAATGCGGATGTGCCATGGAATAGTCTCTCCACTCGTCAAACGTGAATTCACGCCCCAAACAACGGCAGGTCTTGTGTATATATTCCATTCTGTTTTTCTTTGTCTTGTTTTACCTGCGGATGGCATATCATTTTTTCCACCCGTTCTATCTCCGCATCGACCTTTTGTTCCAGCTCCTTGCTCTCGCGCAGGTACAAGCGGCTTCGGTGGGTTTGATACTCCTTTTGCGAGCGGCGCATCCGTGCGACCAACTCGAAGAAATCGCGCGCGGTCATGGCTAATAGCTCACCGCCGCTTCTCTTGATATGAAGAAATGAATGCCAGTTGAACATTCATGCCATCGATCATCGTCGAAGTCCTCCACGCTGACCGTCTCTCCGATGCGGTAGATGAAGTCGTTATCAAATTTAGAACGCACCTCTTTCACCCCTGAAGGCGACCCGTCCTCCTCCTGAATCTCCAACACCTTCGCTTTGGAGCAGCGACATTTAAGTGTGGTGGCAGACGACCGTTTCGCATCCTCTGGAATGAGCAGTTTCACGATCTTTCCACCCGCTTTTTTGTAACCAACGAACTCCCCGTCCGGGCATTGGGGGAAAAACATGGAGGTGGTATGATCCGCTTTGACGTTAGACAAGTCAGCGCCGGACAGGTCAGCGCCGTACAGGTCAGCGCCGCGCAGGTAAGCGCCGGACAGGTCAGCGCCGCACAGGTTCGCACCGCGCAGGTCAGCGCCGGACAATGACACTTTATTTTTAACAGCTTCTTCTACAGACTTTTTCACGCTGTTTTCCTCGCACGTGTGCTCGTACAGCACATCTCCGGAGGTGGTTTTGATTTGGATGGTGGTTTTCATTGTTTTATTTTTTTTGTTCCGCCGGGGGAATAATGACCCTGAGGTATTCCCGGGCAAAGTCGATGATCTGGTCTACGTACGTAGAGAATTGCAGCGTGTCCATCCGGGCGGTGGAGAGCGGATAGGATACGATTTCTCCGGTGTGTCGGTTCACTGCCTCGACGGTGAGGAACTTGGCTTTGAGCAGCTCGTGTACCTGCTCCGGGGAGGTGATCTCGTCCCATCCGGCGTCGATGAGACCCTGCAACACCGCAGGATAGACCACGCCCCAGAGGTAGTCGTTCTGCGAGGTGGTGCGCTGGGAGCGGCGACGCTTGACCTCGACGCGGTACTCCCCGTCGGGCAAGTCCCAAAAACAGTCCGCGACCGGTTTTAGGTCGAAGCGTCCGCGCTCTTTGGCTATGTGCAGGGTATTCATGGTCGAAATAGTCTTGGTGTTAGAAGGGCATATCGTAGTCCGATCCGTTGCTTACCCGGGTGTTTACCGGAGGCTCGGTAGTCGGCTGGTACGATGCGGCTTGCGGCACCACAGGTGCTGCGGCGTAGTTCTTCCCGTGGCCGATGTAGGTCTTCGGGGCTTTCGCCTGGCGATCCTCCTTCGATTGCGATACATAGATACTATGCGTGTCTCCGTATGCCGATACGTTCTGAAGTTCGGAGATGTAAATGTTAAGGTACTTCTTTCCATTCTTCCAGGTCTGTATCTTGTCCTTGGGAATGTCTGAGAGGCAGATGCTGCCCGTGATTAGTTGTGCTATTTTTTTTACGTTTTTTTGTTATATAATATATCTTTTTACTCCAAAACAGAAAACTCTATTCCGTTTACCCTGTTTTTAATCACTGCCATAGAAAGCACTATGTTCTTGTCCTTGTAATTGAACTTTTTGCTCACTCCGGAAACCAACTCCATAACTTTTCGTAGCTTTTCAAGAACAGGCGAAACGGGTATCCTCGATATACTCTTTTCGGGTATCCTTTCCAATAACATATCGGACGTTTCGTTGTTGTATTCCTTCAAATAATCAATAAACAAAACAGACATTATCGCATACGTCCTAAGCTCGTCATAGGGATAGTTAGGCATAGTCCGCTTAAACTCATTGTTCACACTGAAATATAATATCTGTATGTCCATTCCTATGCTCGATTCAAACATGTTTATCTGATCTTCCACTTCCTTTATGTTTGAATGACTCATACTATTGCGCATCCGGTAATCATAATCATGCCTTAAACTCTTTATGTCCCGGCTAAGTTTCTTTAAGATGCTTACCCTCTGCTGAGCAGCAATAGATGTTACCTTGTCAGCAAAATACCATGCGATATGGGCGATCATAAGAGGGACAATCGTGGCTCTTACCTGCTCCTGCTTCGATAGCCTTTCCAACAGAATGCTTTCCGTGCCAACTACATCCATTAGACGATCACCCCCCCCCGTATGAACACTTTCTATTTGCCTTAAAGCTCTTAAAAATACATCATTGTTCGTCATCATATCTATTCAATACAACTTTATCGTTATTCCACAAGGCAAATATAGGGATATTATCACATATTCAAAATAATTTTACATTTTTTTTTTGATTGTGTTAAAACGGTAATTCCCCATACATTTCCTCTTCTCTTTCTTCGCGCCCCCTATACTCTCTTCTGGCATTCATGGTTTCCTCTTGTTTGGTTCTGAATGGTTTTTCTTGTATTTCTTCCTCCGAATCATCATCTCCAAGCCAGTTGCTCGGGTCTTCCTTTTTGCTTTTTGATTCTTCCTCATCCTCATACCCTATACAGAACCATACTCCCGTACTCCTGCGCTCATAGACGAAATTCATGCTCTTGAACAACCGGCTCAAGGAACTTGACTTCTGAGGACTGCGCTCTCCGTTCTCCTCACAATACTTCTTGTAATCAGAATACCATTCCGTTAGCTTGCGCCATCTTTTCTCGTATGCGCTGATGGGTTCCACACGAACCAAACCTACATCACGAATCCAACGACGAACGGAATTGCTGTCCTCACGAAGCAATTTCTGTGTCTCTACTACCGATTGACCTACTTCTATGTTCCCATGACACTCTATTACTTTATAGTATCCTTCCAATACCCAGTTGAATATCGCTTGCTTTACCTCCGGTGCCCTTAGCTTAAAGGTCAATTCAGGGTCTTTGTTCTTACCCCTGCGTGTTACATCACTGCTCGTTATTGGCAGAAATCTGCGATGGAATCCTTCTGAATCATCCGTAGTCGGGGGCATCTCATTCGCACAACAGATCAAAAACGGGGCTTTTACCTTGAATATACGGCTTCCGTATGGATGGCGAGCCTGAAACTCCTCTCCCGATACAAAACTCTTAAACTCACCACCGGAAAAATCCTTGTTGCTTACGTCGTCGCAGAAATTGGCCAACTTACCGTCCAACTCCGCCAAATGATACATGCTTTGCTGGCTTCGGAATAGCTGATCTGGACTGAATTTTGAAAACAAATCACTCCCAAACATATTGACTACCGCATTTACCAATACACTCTTACCGTTACCGCCAGCTCCAAGAAGGAAACATACATACTCTACCTTTACTTCCTCTCTCTTGAGCAAAAGACATCCGAAAAACATCTGCAATGCCTCCCGCATCTCATTGTTTGGGATGATCTCCTCTAACTTCTGATCCCATAGTGCATTTTTGAATCCGGGACTGTAATTGAAATCAAGATATATGTCCGTCTTATACTTATTGTCGAATGCACATAATTGACGGCTCTTCAAATTGAATATGCCGTTGTTGAACGCTATGTAATTCCTGTCAGGCTTGAACTCTACCTTCCCACATACCTTCATGGCCTCTATGCACTCATTGGCTATCTTCTGGTACGAGTTCTTCTGATAAACAATCCCTATGTCAAGACGCTTCATCGTTCTCTTGATCACCTGAGACAACATTTCAGGCATGGCACTCTCGTAATACTTGCCATTGAAAACCTGCATGCGCTCACTCCTGTTTATCAAAAAGAATGATACCATGTCCCCATAGATATAACGCTCGAACATGTCGCACAGCTCAGCCTCCAAAAACTTGTCCACGCGGATGTCCTTCGCCCCTTTCCCTACCAAGTCTGTATTCTCCAACAGACTAACAAGGTGATCAACAAGAAATTTATAAGTCTCCTCGCTTGTCATGGCTATTTACTTTTTTGTTGATACCCTCCCTCTTTTACCAGCTCTATCCTATATACAATAGCCATGTCCGCATTCATACCCGCTTTACGCATTAAGGCACGGGGGATAAGACCATTGTTCTCCCATTCTTCCGGGGATATGTCATCGAATTTACTTACCGATATACCCACTACCTTGAATCTCTTCTTCAAGTACTTTATCGCTACGGCAGACGGATCGCTATGCCCCCTTCTGTTCTTATACACATCAATCCCCAAATCACTCCCTTTCTGTGCTATGTAGTAACTTCCCCCCATAATGAATGGTATCCTCTCCGTGTATATCTTCTTGAAGTCCTTTACAAACAACAAGTGCTGACCGATTATTATATGACCGGAGCCTTCAATGGACTTGCTGCTGCACTTTAATGGATATATGATGACTTTTTTATCACCAGACAATACACGAGACAACTCTTTCGAGTAAAATTTCCATTTCTTTATCATGACTCTGTTTTTTGTGTTCCTGTTAAAAAACCCATTCCATACGATTTCCTCCGCCCCATACTTCGCCTGTATTGGCGTAATCTATCACCTGATAAATAGGCATACCGGTATCAATGGAGGCTTCGTATAGGGTTTTGTAACACTTTACATCATCCCCTGCACGTAGCAATACCTTCGGTTTTTTTTTACGCTGGATCAACGGGCGTATTCTCACCCACCTCAAATTACCGCTGTGGTTGTTGTATATGTTACCGTCATTGTGCTTCACGTAAGTGTACCCTTTCGGGTTATTCACCCATGCCTTAGCGACAATTTCCTCCAAACGGTATGCCTTTCTACCGTTACCTCCATCTCCCGATCCGTCATACAGCCTTACGGTAACTCCGTCCCTGTTCACATTGCAACGGATGAATCTTTTATTGACAATATCACACATCAGAATGTCCCCTCTCTTCCCTATGTAATAGTACTGATTTTTACGCATAAACAGCTTGTAAAGCTCCCCAGAGAGGTATATTTTATCCCTGATAATCTTTTCAGGACCTCTGAAATCCCTGAAGTCAAACTCTTTATACTCCATTTCAATCGTTTTTTATGTTCTGATTCCACAACTTGTACTCCCTTTTCTTCGGCCTGTTCTCCGGCCATATCCACGACAAGCGATAGCCGCTTCCCCATTTTTTACCCGTATTGACATAGTTCAACACCTTATATATGGGTATGCCGAATTTCAAGGACACCTCCCTTACACTTTTGTAGCTGCCCAAAAAAACACCGTAGGATGACTGCCTGATCCCCAACGGGGCTTCATCTTTATGCACGACGGGTCTTTCCTTCACCCACTTTAAGTTCTTGCGGTAAAAATTAAACGGGTTCCTGTCCTTATGCTCCACATACCGGTATCCGTTTGGATTGCACAACCACGCCGTAGCCACCAGATAGTCCAACCGATAGTACCTTGTTACTCCTTTAAGGCTCCCTTCCCCCAATGCTTCACACCCGGGATGCAGGTACAGGTTCACGCTGGTTCCCTCCCCACGTATCGGTATTTCCGTGAAGCTGTCATCCAAGGCGTTGTACCCGATCAAGTGTCCATCCTCCCCGATGTAATAACACCCGTCAATTCCCTTCAACGCCTTGTAGTAACTTCCTCCTATACGGATGATGCCTTTTAACTTGAAACCATTACACCGCCTGGAGTTGTACCTCCCCGATGCCAATATCTTCTTACTGATGCCCATTTCCTTTCCCCTCCCCTTGTGGTTATTGAGTGCCTTGCCGAAGCATGGAGCTTCCTGATTCATTGACCCTACAAAAATCGTCATTTTTCGGTAAAAAACAAATAAAAAACATTGTTTTTATGTAGCAATGTAGATTTGATGAAAAGCAAAACGTAAGAAAATGACGGGTTAGTTTTTTGAAAAACAGACAAATACATGCATATAGTGAACGAATTACGTTTTTTTCTCATAAACATACACACATGTGCGCGCGCGTTCCTATATATATGCGCGCGTATGCGTAATGTTATGT
>ERZ1664526.13-NODE-13-length-14430-cov-6.223513_pt1 | contig 14430 bp, 16 predicted proteins | sample MGYA00575330_ERZ1664526 | MGnify/ENA primary metagenome ERZ1664526 (study PRJEB40874, sample SAMEA4040743) | Gallus gallus | biome: gut; material: content | place: India | collected 2016-01-01 | study: EMG produced TPA metagenomics assembly of PRJEB14491 data set...
AAATTTTTTTGGTTTTTTAAATTGCGACCAATATCAACCATAATACAAAAGTATATACATAAAAATAAAAACTTAAATAAGAATCAAAAACATATTAAATCATTGTAAAATAAATTATTAATGCAATATTTCAGGTAACATTTCAAACAAAAAAAAAAACTTTATGGTTCTTTTGCCATGTGCGCAAAAAAAAAGGCGGCTATGTAAGCCGCCCAAAAAAAATAAGAACATATATATGGATGAAAAGAAAGTGCCTTATTTACTACTATTTGCCCAAGAATTAGGCATTATTTTTCTGAATTTCATCAAAGAATAGAACTTGCGAACTTTTGGTGGATTCTCATCAGAAAGTTTGTTCCGATAAATAGTTTCCTTGACGCTCGGTAATGGTTTCTTGTAAATGTCCGCAATATCTTTTGTTGTAACCAATACATCCAAATTATCAGAAACCAAGTCATAGCATTTCCTTATTTCTTCCGCAGTGCAATCATTGTGCATCAACTTCAACTCCCATGCGCGCAAAACATCAAGCAAAAGATTATTCATCTGCTTATGGTTTTCCTGTTTAATGTTTCCTTTATCACTCATTGCCATTTGAAAGATTAAAATCACAAAGGCTTGGTTTTGTTACCCGGATGGTAAATTCTACTTGTACGGCATCTGCCACTTGGCCGTATTTGTCTCTCCAAAACTCCGTAGCCGTTGTTATGGGATTTGGAAAGCCCACAATCTTCACCCTTTTGTAGTCATTGTAAAATGTAACCTTCTTGTATTTCCTGATGTCCGGGCTGTCTATGCTATCGCTTTTATCATACAGAGATTCATTGAATTTTTGGATTATGGCATTGGCATTGGTGAGATCAGCGTTTTTTGCTTGCACGAGGAAATTAACCTTGTAATCAAAAGCACCAGCGACCGTTTTACCATCCGTATGCTCACCTTCTTCTTCAGGGTATGATACATATTCAAACCCTTTTATTCCGCAGTCCAATCTATCGTCAGATGAAAGATAGCAAAGGCCGTATTCATCGAAAGTATCTACAACTTCCCCCTCACCTATTTGTATTCTAACCTTAATCATATATTTTTTGGTCTATCGATAAAGTATCCTCTTTACTGAAATCTATTTTCCCTTTTCCACCATACACAGTACATGTATCACACTCGTCGTATATCCTATTCAGTCTTGCGTCAGATATAAGCACCGGACATTCTTCCGAAGGAACCTTGCATCCGTAAGCCTTTCGTATGGAGGTAGATTTTCGTTCGTACTTTTCTTCTATACGAGAAAGCATATCTCTTGTCTTGCCAAGAGTTCTTTCTTGCCCCTCAATATATTCTTTTTGCATGTTGATAATCTGTTGGACATTGGCAAGAATGTCTTTTTCTTTCTTCTGCTTATTTCGGTAGGCAGTTCCAAGCCACGCTATAATAGCCGTAAGGATAGGTAGGAAAAAATCTATCAGTATGTCCGTCATGATATATGATGTTTTTTGTTTATGCTATTTCATTAGTTAGTCATACAGCATACTTTCATTGTACTTAATGAATTTAACATTATCATCACTTTCTGCTTTTATGATATTTTCTCCGAAGATATACAGCGGTACTCGTATGGGATGGAAGTTTTTTTGAGTGCATTTGATAGTCATATCACACCCATTCGCAAAATACAGCATGGGTATAATTGCTTTATCATAATTTAATGCAACGCGTATCGACCCCGTGCAATTATGAAATACATATACCTGATGCTGGTCAAGTAATTCCCCGTCGAAGTTTCTTTCAATGAATACGCCCTCTTTCTCCATGTTGGAGAAATCAGCCAACAGATCGCTCATGGATGGATAACCTCTCTCCAAAGCCCAGTCAATCGTCATTTTATACAACTCGATAGCCTCTTCTTTGGATTTGCATTCTTTCAGATGGGATAAATTATTTTTGCACATCCCATTCAAACGCGCACCTCTTAGTAGTTTTTCTTTCCAGCTATCCATATCCTAAGTTTATACTACAAATATAGTGAAAATCATCAACCATTGCATCATGTATTTTAATCATATTGACGTATTTACTTGATAACTTCCCTTTACACCCACTGGCTTAATAACCCGGTCAAGATTTGAAGCGATGTTCTCGCAAGCCACAGCCGCTCTTTCGGCACGGGCTACTATGTCGGCTGTATTCTGAGCTATCGTAGGGAGGTAAGCAAGATGCTGATTCTGTACCGTGATGAGGTTAGTCATTGATTCACCCGTAGTAAAATCTGCCGATCCTCCCTGCATGATTGCCAACATCTGAGACACCGTAGAATCTATATGGCTCATGTAGTAGTTTTGGGTATTTATACCCGAAGCAAGGCCAAGGATACTCTCCTCGGATGCTGTAGCTATATCCTTCGATATTCCGGTAAGATCACCTCCCATGTCTCTGGTAAGCAACCCCATCTTTTCGAGATAGTCAGCACCTACACCCAATCCGGCATTCATTTCATCTTGGGCTTTTTGCTGCAATTCGTATATCTTTTTCCATGTAGAATCCAGAGAGAAATCCCCTGCATCGAGTTGATCTATGTAAGTGTATAGTGGTTCAAGAATCTGCTTTGCGATGCCACCAAGCACTGCTTCCGTCATGAGATTCTCCATCATGTCCTGCATGGACTCCTCAATGGCTTTACGGGTATCTCCAAACTCCTTATAGGCATCTAACCACGACTGAGCAAATGTTCTTGCAGCACCAGCAAGGTCTGATCCAAGCATTTGCTCGGCCAAAGTACCCTGCATATCTTCAATTTGATCATACAAATCTTGTATGGCCTCTTGATAATCCTTGATTTTGTCTTCATCAGCCTTTTTACCCTTGCTTCTCTCTGCCGCAAGTTGCTTTTCCGTAGCGGCTATCTGAGCGCGAAGATTGTTTTGCTGGTCTCTGAAATTCTTGACAAACTCTCCGCCAAACAACTTGTCAGACGCTGCTTGCAAACGTTCATAGGAGTAAGATAGCGCATCTATGATCTCCTGCTGACGCTTTATTTCCTTATTGGCTCTTTTAATCCTTCCCGCATAGAATATATCCGTTATGCCGGATACTGTATTCCCAAACGCACCGATAGCATATGCAATTCCTCCGAGAATATCTCCTGCCCTGAATGATGCTACAGCCATAGCACCTTGTTGGGCACCTTCTGATACCTTATTGAATCCTTCCACCAAATCCTCGAAGAACTGCATATCCTCTTCGGATGCCCCAAAAGCATCCATAAGGTTGCGGATTCCGTCAAATGCTACGTTTATCTTGTCTGTCCATTCCCCTATTTTCAAAGCAGCCATTGCCGCTTTATTAGCAATATCCTCATAAGCATTAACCGTATCTTGGGAGTTTTCATAGTTTTTTCTTGCAGCATCAGATGCCTCTTTCTTCGCCCTTGCTTCATCCCAGGCTGCATCGGCAATAGCCCGCGCGTTCTTTGTTTCCTGACTATCCTCTCCTTTTTCCTTTTTAATTTTTATATATTCTTCCTCAGCCTTTTGAGCAACCAACAATGACTTTTCATAGTCGTTAGCAGCATCTTCCGATTTTTTCATGTTATCGGTAAGTTCTTCTACGACCTCTTTATAACTTTTATTTTTAGTCAATGTCATGTACTCTTTTATGGCCGTAGATAGTGTCTTAAACGGATTTTTAGCCGCTATTTGAGTCTCTATCTCATTGATTCGGCTTTGCAACTCCTTCAATTCAGTAGGAGCCAGGGATTCCCCCCATTGGGATTTCAGTTGCTTCAGTCTTTCAAGCATGGATTCCAACATGCTCTTGGATGCTGTTTCGAGGTTATCAAACATCCGAACATACATAGGAGAGTCCTTAAAAGCATCCCACGCAAGAGCAGCAGCCTGCTCCTGCTCACGTTTACGATAACCTTTGATAAGACGTTCCTTATTATCTCCAAGGCTTTCGTCCGCTTCAATAGCTGCTATCTTCGCCGACGTTTCCTGAGCAAGACGAAGACGCTTTTCAGAATACGATTGTTCTTCCTGTATTTCTTTTTCCCAGTTTTCGATACGTGCAGCGGTAGCTTCAAGACCTGTTTTTATCGTATTATCAAGCGTAGTTTTATTCCCCTCTATGATAATATCTTTGTATTTATCAGCAAGCAAAGCGAGCTTCATATAGTTTATCTCCAACGTATTGGTATTGATGGCTCCTTCAAGGTTTATTTCTTCCCCCGTAGTAGTCTTGAACAGATTCTTTATCTGATCTATTATCTTCTGCTTTAATCCATCCCCCGTGTCGCCATATACACTCAAAGTTATATCGGCAGACAATCTTCTGTCTCCGGTAATATTAAGCATTCTATCGAAGAACTCTTTTGCCGTCTTTGTGCGAGACACCTCATCCGAAAGACGTTTAAGCTCTTTCTCTATCTTATCTTTAGCATCAGACCAATCAACATCTTCTATCTTAAATCCAAGTTCGATAACATCCTTCTCCGAATCCGGAAGGGTACGCATGATGTCTTGAATCTTTTTCAGAGCCTCTTGATACTCTTTCGATGTCTTAGGAAGTTCTATTCCATACTTCTTGAATATATCAAGCGTTTTTCCAAACTCTTTATTGATCCTTGCCTGAGCCTCTGAATGAGATATATACTTTATGTATTCTTTGTATCTCGAATACACCTTTTCAAGGATAGACAGCTCTTCCTTCAAGTTGGACAAACGCTTATCAGTCTGCGTACCTCCACCTCCTTCTGATTGGATGAGGCCGAGCTGATTGTATATATTGAGTACCTGATGAGCCATATCCGCCATAGCTTGCGCCTCGTCTCTTGCAGCGGTAATGTTTTCTCTTTCGGCTTCCGTTATATTGCCTGAATCGAGTGTTTTGTTGTATTTGTTTATAAGGTCTATATTCTTTTTATACACCTCTGCTGTAGAATCCATTGCCGAAGCAAAAGAATCGAATTGGGAGATCGTAGTGTCGTCGAACAATCGAATATATCTAACCCCCAATGACGTTTTCAGTGCAGTAGAAAATCCCTGCAATGTCTTTTTCCACGAACCAAAGGAGTCGATATTTTTTGCGGCCACAGAAGGGAGTAATCCCAACGAGGACATTATTTGATTGAGTGTGTTATAAAGTCCTACAAGGCCACCATCTCCATTACCATCTTTACTGCCAGTTCTTATTTCATTTATCTGTTCAATTATAGCCTGCTTGTCAGCATTGTTCAATGCGACAGTCCTCTTTATTAATCTGTTACCACTTTTATCAGTGGTTAATTCTTCTTTGGTTCCTATCCTTAACTTTTCCTGTAATTCATTAATTTTAGCTTCCTCTTCTTTTATTCTTTTTTCTGTTTTTTCAAGTTCTTTCTCTAAAACACTTTCCCTTGCCTCTTCTTCTGCTTCATACAAATCTCTTAACTTATCGTTCAAAATATCTATCTCCTCTCCATATTTTTTCACTTCTTTAACCGCACCGGGGTAGCGATTAGCCAATTCCTGCATTACCTCCTTTAATTTCTTCTCTTCTTCGGCTGTTCGATTTAATTTTTTGCTTAATTCATCGTAAGCCTCTATAAGAGGAGTAACACTTTTATTGAATTGATCCATTGAAGACACCGCTTCTCTTGCGCTCTTTATTCTATCCTCAACAGTTTCAATATTAGTGGCAAGCCGGAATATGGCATATCCCAATCCTACTACCGCCGCAAGAGCAATACCCCAAGGGTTAGCAAGCATTGCTGCCGTAAGTTTCCAAAAAGACTTTGTTAGCACATTCGTTGCTGTGGCATGTTTAAGTACAGCTCTCGTATGTGCCTTGGTGAGTATTGTTGATAATTTATTTGCTTTATTAACACCAATTAATGCAGCAATATATTTTGGAGTTTGAATTATAGCCTGTTTATGGGCTAAATCAAGCAATTTAGTAGCCCCTCGTAATGCCGTAGCTGAAATAGCAGCATTTTTGTATGCAATAATCATCGCTGCCGCAGACAAGGAAACTCCTTCCATCACCTTTGCTACCGATCTCCAATTCTGCATTAATTCTTTGGTGATGCTTATAAGACCTTCCATTGATTTTCGTACAACAGAAGTATTACCCATTTCATCGAGCATGATCGCATAAGCATCCTTGAAGTTGCTCCATTGACCGGCAAGCGTAGCGGCTTGCTTTTCCTGCATGTTATAGAACATTCCTCCGGCATTGGTCATATCCTCAAAAATTTCCTTTACCATTTCAAAGGATACGGCTCTTTGAGAGATGAGGTCAAATACCTCACCGGTAGTTACCAATTCACCTCTTAGCTGGGTGAACTTCTCTGCAAGCAATTCAACAAGCGGTATTCCGGCTTCTGTGAACTGCCGCAGTTCCGTATTATGGGTTATAGTCCTATCTCCAAGCAAAAAGCGTTTATTTCCGTTAATAACAAAGCCATAATAGTTATCTACTGTATCTTTGCTGACTTTTATCTGATACGTCTCAATTTTCCCTTCTTCATTATATCTTGCTCCAAGATAACTGATTGAAGAAAATAGATATTGCTTTACATATATATCTTCCAGACAGTTTGAGACAGTATTCCACAGTGTAAGAATATGGTTCTCATTTACTCTATATGAGCCTCCTTCATAAGAGACAATATACATCTGTTCTTTGCCCCTTATCAATTCCGATATATTGCGAGGTTTTCCATCATCTCCTACAAGTATATCTGATGTTTTTATATCTTCGACTTTTTTTGTCGTTCCATCATACAACAGAATTGGAGTTCCCTTTCCAAGACAACCTCTTAACACCGATGCCGCTTTCACCTGGCCATAAGCCAATATGAGCCGACCCATATCTACACCAAGACCAGCAGAAACGTCTGCAAGCCGTTTTGTGGTATCAAACAAGTCTTCTGTTTCAATTCTATAAGCAGAAAGTTGCTTTACATAGCTTACCAAATCTTTGATCTCAAACGGAGATTGTACCGCAAAGGTTTGGATTTGGTTAAAAAGTTCGTTTGCTTTTTGCGTGTCCCTGATAATAGCCCCAAGAGATACTCTCTGCAACTCAAATTCAGCCGTTATTTCACGGATAGACTGTGCAAAGCGAATCGCCGCCCCTATGGAGAAAAGCACAGCGGTTCTGGCCAACAAACGGGATATATATCCCTCTTGCGCCGAGTATGCTGAATTAGTTCTCCTTGCAGCATTCTCAACTCTTTGTTCCGCTATAACTGTTCTGGCTTTTGCTTGATTTAGTCTTTCTTGTTGTATGGCAAGTTTAGCCGCGTCCTGTTGCGCTCTCGCTGCTGTTCGAGCCTGTATTTCGGCTGTGCGGGCTGCTCTCTGAGCGGCAAGTTCATTCGCCGCATTAGCAGATGCGTTTCCTTTAGCATTAGCTGCATTTAGCTCATCTATTCGTTTTAGAATCTTTTCGAGATTTTTTAACTCCTTTACAAGTGATTGTATAGCACCCTTTGTCTCATCAGTTACGGGCATAAGTTTAATCTGCGACAGGCGTTTCTGCACGTCTTCTATATTATCGAGTTGTTTTGCATCAAAGCCAACCTTAACAGACAAAGGTTTCCCTTCTATGGCCTTACTCAACTGAGCTTGGTACTTTGAAATCCACTCAGATTCTGCCTTCTTAACCGCTGAATCAAGGTCAAATCCCACCGGGAATATTAATTTGTCTTCTGCCATTGCCTTTGTGATTTAATTGGGGTTACTATTTTTTTTCTATGTTTCTTATCGCATATTCCTGCAACTCCTCCATGTCCATTTCCTTGGGTGGTTTAACACCAACGCCGTACCTGTGCAGCATGTCGCTTAATCTGTTGTTGCTCATGGATGGTCTGCGTACTTCCAATTTACGTTTCTTCGGCTCTTCATAATCGTAATCGTAGTACCCTTTGTCTATTAACATCAGCGTAACAAAGTTCGCACTATCCAAGTACCAATACTTCAACCATGACCAAAAACAATAATTCCCATATATATGCTTTATCTTTTCGTTGTCTGACGCGCTTTCAAAGAAACTTCCGACTTGTCTTCCGCTTTTTTCCGAGTAGCGTCCTCCTCCAACATACTTTCCGCACTCTCCATTCTTTCTTGATAGGATTTGATTCCTTCGCCAACCAGCTTCGTAGAGAGCGCGAGTGCTACCTTTGTAATTTGCCAGTTGGCTAAGAAAAAATCCACCCCTTTATTATTCATACCCGCTTTGTTTATCTCAAAGGTATGTTCGCTATCCCGAAGATCAAGAATGCGCCAAGTAATAGCAAAAAGAAATGGAATGAAAAGAGCCTTGTTGTTCAGGAGATAATACGCCGCAGTCTTGCTGTGAAGCGTTCTTATTTTTTTATCTATCCGTTTGGCTCTCTTTATGGTGAGCTCTCCTTTAGATTCCCGTTCAAGGATAAGAGCCTCCTTTTCCAAGTCAGCAATCTTTCGTCTTACTGTATTGCTTATCTGCTTTACCGAATATGCTTTGTCTTGAACAACAATCGTACAAGGCGCGCCATCCCGAACGTTCTTCTCCCTTTCGAGCATGGATATTACATCGTTTTCCTCCATTTGATTTTCGCTTTTTAATCAAAAGAGCCGTAAGCCGAAGCTCACGGCTCTAGCCTGTTTACATAACATGTTGCTGTTAAGCGGCATACTGAGTTCTGCCGACAATGAGCATACCCGTTTTGAGATACGTGGTATCTACGTTTTCTGCCACTACCGTTACAGTAACACGGAGAAGCCCATCTTCGATTGTCAGGTTCGACGTAATCTTTGCCTTGGGCAAAAGCAGTGCCTTGCTCATTTCGTCGTTCACAATCATGATAGGACGGGTCATCATGGGAAGCTGATAACCAAATCCGATCACTTTGGTAATAGATTCCCACGCCCCGGTTCCAGCACTCGAAATAGTATCAGAGATTTCAGAACCCTTCAAGAACTCCTTGAACGTTTCAGCCGAGGTGTCTGCCATCTGGAAAGTGAATCCAAGAGTACCCGACGTAACAGATGCGGTGATAACGTCTCCCTGCTCGTCAAGGATATTGTTCACCTCCGGGTCTTCACCATTCCACTCCGTTGAATCCTGCACGACCTGACCGAGGCTCTTTGCTCCCTCTAATTCAGAGGCTTTTTGGGTGTCATAGTTGGTAATCTCATCGAACAGAATAATGTCAGACTGACCGTTGAAAAGGTCAGTTACACCAGCTCTTGCAATTTTTGTTGCTGCCATGATTTTATTCTTTTTTAATTGTTAATAAATTGTCCCATTCAACACAATACATGTTTTTACATACACATACTCAGCGTATATCAGCATTTTCTATTGAACCTTCATCTACTTTTGATTCGTTCATACGCCACTCTACGTTAAGTACTGTTACTGAGTATCCAGAGTTTACATTGATGCTTGTAGGGGTGATTATATTGTCAGGATTGAGGTTGAAGAAGAAATCTCCCGACTTGACATACTTTATCAAGCCATCCAACTGAGATATGATCTCGCTTACCCTGTATCGCTTAACCGAACCGTTACTGTTTGTTCTACAATAGACAGATACGGCAACGCTACCCTTGAAAACACCCAAGGGGTGCGTCAAAGAGCTTACTATGCCGTTAATCATGATGTCTATGAAGTCATCGGGAAGCTCGGTGTTGGGTCTTTCATCATGCTGATATACTTTAAGCGTAGCCGTATCATTATCCGATGTGTGGATGACAATCTTGCCGTCCAACATCTTCTTTAACTCCGCGTCGGGTTGTACATCCGCTATGTTAATCATACCTTAAAGTTTGGAAACTCAGCCTTTACTATCCTTTTGAACTCACCAAGCATATCTTTTACAACACCTCCCTCGAAGTAGTCATACTTCCCTTCCAGTTTTACAGCATAGGGAACAGCCGAAAACAATACTATCCAAATGCCATTACTGAAATCGGTAGATGCCATTACCAGCGCCTGATCAAGTTCTTCATACCCCCATACAGTTTGTCCATTGTAACTTTGAGGCTCTAAAGCCCTCTTGGTTGGAGCATAGGATGTCAATCGTCCGTTTCTGTAAACCCCTACCCCCGTACTATCCGCAAGGTTTCCGGTATATACGGGTATCTGACCCGAACCTTCAACATACATGACAACAGACTTGGCCAAATCAGTTAGAACTTTTACAATTCTATCTTCCAACTCACGAACGCGCTTCTTCAGTATTTTGCGAAACACTTTATCGTTGTTGTTGCCAAAATCTTCAGCCATAACTATTTCCCCATTCCTTGTTTTAATTCGATACGTGTCATAGAGATGGGCTTGGATTTCATTGATATGTCTCTGACGTTTTCAACCAAACTTTTTATAACCCTACCCTTAAAGGTAGTTACGGTTATATCATCGTTGATGTAAATCAATACATCATTACTTGGTATAAACAAGAACGGATTTCGGATTACCATGCCGTTAGAGTAGCTTTGACCTCCTTCCTCATACAGGCAAATCCCTTCATATACGACTTCCTTTATAAGGTTGCCATACTTGTCGGAATTTTCAGTATCCCGCTCTATCTTGCATGTGTCTTTGAAATCAATGAGTTCCATATCCACGCAAATAACCTCCATCGAACATTCCGCCGGTCTCAAGGCTTTCGTCCTCAGTATCGAATCCGTGCTTCTTACGCAGGGCATCCGCAAGCATCTTAAAACGATCACGGTCTGCCATAGTGATCGTATAACCGCCTCTGCTTAAAGATACGTCTCCTACCTGCTCCGAATAACCACCTCCGGCAAAAACACCTAAAACAGCGTAATAGACGGTAGAGGACGCATAATCAAGTCGTACCTGGTATTCCGGATCATCGTCGAAGTCGTTCAAATTGTCTTCCAATTTGACCGGCTCAAGCCCAACTTCTTTAGGGCTACGCGCTGCCCTCAACAGGACGTTGTTCGGCAAATCAAGACTGAAAACCAAACTCCTCAAATAGTCCTCTACTGTCATATACGCATTATTTATAGGTTAATCATTCCCCGAAACCGTTAAGAAGCGGCATTGACTACATTCAGGAAGTACATGTCTTTAGGACGATTCGGTACACACAAAGCAGTCAGCTCGGATACCCACTCCTGAATCTTCATCTTTTGGTCATAACGATATTCAATGATTCCTCGACCATCATAAATCAAGCTATAGATGCCCGACTTGTCAGGAAGCATAGGAGTTACGTTCTTGATGGTACCGATAGCACCGGCAGGACGAATAGCGAAAACACGAGGCTCGAAAGCATCCAACTGGTCTCTAACGAGCTTTCCGCTCACCTTATCCCAACGCTCAACTCCACAAACAATATTGTTGAACTTCACAGGGATACCTACCATCTGACGGAACAACTGCTGCTGCTCTTCCTCGAAAATTCCTTTCGCGATTTCAGCAGCTTGCGTCTGCCCTTCTGCTCCCGCCAAACGCAAAACAGGATTGCGAAGATAGCCAAGTTCTACCTGCCATTTGGGGTGCTTCATCATCTCGTAGAAGCTCTCGGCATTCACCTCCATCTCCACATTCCGATACAGGCGTTTAACCTTGTGAACGAAATCTCGAACATCACCAACCGGATCGGCATCGTCTTTTGCGGCTCCGCTGTTCGTGTACCACTCAACGGTAGTTTTGTTCGACGCAGGTACTTGTGCGCTGAACGTTACACCCTGAATGCCTTTGGGGTTATTTGCGTTCGTAAGAGTTACCTCACCCTTACTACACATTTGCCCTCTCTGGTAGTTCAAGGTGCCTACATGGGCATCCGTCAGTTCAAAAATACCACCTGCGAGACTTTCGGTAAGAACGTCATCGAAAGTGATACCATTTACGTCTCCGATCATATTCACCGAAGCATTGATCTTCTGACGGGCGATTTCGATTGCTCGCATATCCCCTTCGTCGCGCCGGAAGATAGCTTTGTGGCGAGGGATTGCACCATGCAAAGCTCCGATACCCTTTGTTCCAAGAGGAACGGGTTCAGAATATGCGTCAAGATAGGTAGCCATGACTTTTACTTGGCCTTCGATCTCCAACTGCTCATAATTGAAATCAATCTGAGGCAAGTCAAACTCGAAACCGGTCAAGTCCAAATCCTGAGATTCATAGGGAGCAATTACACTCCGATACCAAGCGGAGAAACTTTCGCTGCTGGTAAGACCCTTATATCCCATAAGGGTGTCAAGTCCTTTATAATAATCCATAGTTAAGCCCTCCTTTTTTAATCAGCTGAAACTTCAGAAATAAACAGAATACGCTCTTTCAACGCAGTACGCTGAGTAGATGAAAGAGTAGTCGTCGTACCGGAAATTCTGTCCGCATAAATAGCACCTCGCGTTACCACCGTAAGGGTGCATCCGTTCGATCCTACCGTTGCGTCATAGCGGGTCAAGCCCGTAGGAGCTGTTGCTGCCGAACCGATCTTAGGCTCAGCACCAATATGGTCAATCTGTACGGGAGTACCTGCCGGAATGAACTTCCCAACCGTATAGGTACCACCTACTTTCACAAATACCCCGGAAGGATACTGCTCATCGACTCTATCCCACAGAGGGACTTTCCCGTAGTCGATCTCCTCACGACCATAATCAAACTGATTGCCAATGTTTACACTCATAGCCGTAAAATTTAATTGTTTTTGTTATTACCTCCCCGCAATTTCTCTGCGATTCTCTTATCGCCTTCATACACGGGCTTTTGATCTCCGTTGCTATCATAAGCCTTCTTGGTATCAACTCCTTTCCGGGAAACAGCCTTATCGAAATACATCTTTGCTTTTTCAGCAAGTTCGCTTCCGCTCATTTTGCTTCCCGACAATTCATTTACCTCGATTGCTCTGTCCCACGCTTCATCGCGCTCCGAAGTGTACTCACCCGCCAGCTTGTTGGCAAAGAAAATATCCTTACCCTCTTTGATAGCGTTCTTTTTTGTACCCTCAGCCTCGAAAGCGTCGATCTTATCCTGCAACGGCTTTACTGCCTCAGTAACGGCATCTGCTACCATTTTAGCAAAATCAGGCGGGTCTTCCGGCTTGTCTTTGGGATCGTCAGGCTTGTCATCATTTTTTTTTGATGCGTCATCCATCTTCTTTTTCAATTCTTCCAAAGCCTTTTTCGATTCCGCGGCCTCGCCACGAGCCTTGTCTGCAATGCTCTGATAGCGTTTAAGCATCTTTTCCGCCCCCTTCACAAAGTTCGGAATGTCTGCTTCGTCTTTTACAAGGGTTTCTGCGGCAGAAGCGACCCCCTCAAAAGTCTCGTCATCAAGCCCCAGGTGCGGATATTCCTGTTGCAATGCTGCCTTAATTTTATCTTTCATGCTGTTTTGTTTTTATGAGAATGTTCGATTTACGCCCATTCTCGGTTATTATTCTACTGTTATTGTATAAGAATACGTCAATTCAGGGTTGCAATGACCTTTAGACTGATCTTTGGCATACTCGGCATCCCCAATGCTCCCCGAAGGAATCGTAAGGGTATAACTTCCATTTACAGATATGCTTTCGTCATCTATATCAACATTTAATACATTACCATCACCTGCCGAAATAGTAGCATTGTAAATAGTTCCTGCGGATTCTCTTACCGTAGCGGTGTTTTTAACGATATTGGGTAAAGATGCAAAGTTCAATTCAAATGACGACAACGTAGCTACAGTTCCCTCCTCAGGCGTAATACCGGTTGGATTATAGTCGTAAGAAGGTTTAGAAAGTATAGTATAAGAATACGTCAATTCAGGGTTGCAATGACCAGTAGTTTGATCTTTTTTGTATTCTTCGTCTCCGATGCTTCCAACAGGTATGGTAAGAGTATAGTTCCCTGCAATAGACACACTACCGTCAGTTATATCAACCTTTACAACATTGCCTTCCCCCATTGATAGAGTTGCGTTGTAAACCTCACCTCCATTTTCTCTCACAATAGCTTTGTTCTTCACTATATTAGGTAGAGATGCAAAACTAATCTCAAATGAAGACAAGGTATCTGCATTTCCCTCTTTTGGAGTAATACCGGTTGGATTATAGTCGTAAACAGTAGTTGGCTTATGTTTTCTTATTGCCGTTGCTATCTGTACAGCTCCCTCGGAGTTGATAGATGGCATAGTTTTCAAGTCAAGTTTATCCATATTGCGAATTATTAATTGTCAAACAAAAAAAGCCATAGGATTAACATCCATAGGCTCTCGACCTCTAATGATACAATTATATGCCGAATTAATCTTTATCAATTCCAGTTGTTAATATTTCGCCATTACGTATCTCAACTCTTATTTCCTTCCTGCATCTCTTGCACCATAACCGCAATACCCCTTCCGCATTTTCAACAATTCCTAACAACTTAGGTGAATGACCATTCTTTACACACTCGGAACAAAGTATTTTTTCACCCATTATTCCTCCTTTGGCCATCATCTATG
>ERZ1664526.15-NODE-15-length-13604-cov-6.104510_pt1 | contig 13604 bp, 35 predicted proteins | sample MGYA00575330_ERZ1664526 | MGnify/ENA primary metagenome ERZ1664526 (study PRJEB40874, sample SAMEA4040743) | Gallus gallus | biome: gut; material: content | place: India | collected 2016-01-01 | study: EMG produced TPA metagenomics assembly of PRJEB14491 data set...
CACCCAGGGCCGGGAGCATGATTGCCTTTGCCCGATTGCCTGCGATATTCAGAAACATGCAGTCACCAGCTCAGCAATTGAACAAAATAACTATTTTGCGTAATTGGGAAAATCCAAGAAACCCAGTGTTTTCAATGCTTTGCGCTTTTCTCGCTTTACGTGTATCGGTTATTCACTCATTAGTTTTGTTACAGAGTATAAATATAAATATAAATATTTATATTTATACTCTTAACAAAACCGACAGTGCATCATCCGAAAGGGTCCGTCCCCTTCTTGGTGCCCTTGATCTCCAGCTCCACTTTGATGGGTCCAGACTGCCCAGGAGCGGCAGCAGACGGGCGATCCTCATAGCCACCCAGCCGGGAGTTACGGACTTGAGCCAGGGCCATCTTGTCGGTGCGCTGTGCCAGCTGCTCAGCGATCCGTAGCACTTGCCGGGCCAGCACTTCCAGGTGAGGCCACTGTATACTGTCATCATTTACATCCTGTTTATATTTATTTTTACCATGGGTAATCTCAGTGTATTTATAGGCATGCTCAATGAGATATTTATACCTGGAAATCGGTATATTGATTGCATAACAGAGACCGGCCTCTGAGTAGTACTTCCCTTCCTGGTCACACTGGTCAAAGTACTGAGTTATCAAGGCTTCCAGCTCATCGGGGGAGCAATCGAAATCCTGTCGAAGCGCCATTGTCTCGCCTCCCATCACCACATCTTGTGTCCATACATCTTCTGGATCCACCATACCACAACATATAGATTTTGGGAATAGATTATTTTTCGTTGTATTTCCAACGATTATTTCGCGCGTAACCGTTTGGTTACTTTTCCGTAAAAAGAAAAGCCCCGGATTTCTTCCGGAGCTTTCCCTTTCGATCTCTATTTTTGGGGATCCATGCGGCTTTGAATAGCGTGGAGGACATACGCGTTAAGGCTTTCCCCCGCTGCATCTGCCGCCGCCTTGATGGTTTCCCGCTGTCCCTTTGGCATCCTCAGCAGGACCTTGTCATAAGTCTTTGATTCATACCGCCCCACGGCTGCAACCTGGGCGGGCGTGATCTCTCTTGCCATTGTACATCCCTCCTGTATCGGAGTATACCACACATGCCACGCGATAGCGATAGACATTCTTCACAATGATAGCGATATATCTTTGGTTATTCTGCTCTATTGACTATCGCTAGCGATATATGCTATGATTGAGCCACAAAGGACAAGGCCCCACGGGGCACACGATAAAGGGAGGAACTACCATGACATACTTCACCAACTGCAAGACCCTGGACGATCTGAAAGCGGAATACCGCCGCCTTGCAATGATTCACCACCCGGACCGGGGCGGAGACCTGGAGACCATGAAGCAGATCAACGCGGAGCACGATGCACTCTTTGAGATCCTGAAAGACCGGCACAACGCCAGCGCGGACGAGTACCACCAGACCACAGAGACAGCCGAGGAATTCCGGGAGATCATCAACCAGCTTCTTCGTCTGGACGGCCTGGAGATTGAGCTTTGCGGCTCCTGGCTCTGGATCGGCGGGAATACCATGGAGCACAAGGAAGCTCTGAAAGCCATGGGGTGCCGCTGGAGCAGCAAGAAAAAGCTGTGGTATTGGCACCACCCGGAGGAAGGGCGCAAGTGGCGCCGGGGCGGCTCTACTATGAGTGAGATCCGCAGCAAGTACGGGTCTCAGACCTTCCGCAGCAGCGGCAGCATCCGGCTGGAGGAAGCGACGGCATGAGCTGGGAAAGCCTGTTTCCTTCCGGATATGGCAGCAAGGAAGAATGTCAAATATGGGTGCGGGCGTATCTCTCGCACCCTTCTCGGCTCACAAAGGACCGTATCCCGGGAAACGACCAAAGCGCGGCCCGGTGCATTGCAGAGTGCCAGCGCGTGATCCGGCAGCTCCAGGAATACCGGGAAGCCCTTGCGGAGCGCTACGCGCAATTAGATACCATGCCATATACGCGGCGCTTAGAGCTGGAGCGCTCCCCTTCCTGGGGCGGGCGCGGCGTCACCTATTATGTCCGCATCATACAGACCTATGAGGACGGAACGAAGGTGGACGAGCTGCACGAGACTTACAGCGGAAAAGACCGACGAACCGCAATAAACCGCTTTAAGGACCTGAAAGAGAAATACCCAGGCATTGAGATCAAGAAAGACGTAGAGAAAAGATCTTGGGAAAAATAAACAAATATTCTTCATTTCTTCATAACAAATATGATTTATTGTGCTATTCTAAATTCAAAATACAGTATACAGTAGAATAAAGGAGGAAAAAATCATGGCAAACATCAGCATTAACAACGGACGGGATTATTGCACCGCATCTGAGGCCCTGGCTGCATTGGGTATGGATATGCTTGTGCAGTACATGGACGACGACACCCGTGAGGCCGTGCATGCAGATATAGCTCCTTGCACGGATCTGGAGTTTTTGTCTGAGTATCTCCGCCGCGCATCTGATGATATCATCATTGGATAACAAGATATGCTAATCCCTAAAAAATAAATGATACCCGGCGCGGTATTCCGCGCCGGGTCTCTTTATGCCAACATCTTTTCCCGCACCGTCTCCGGCTCAAGCTCCAGGCTCTCGCACAGCAGCACAAACCACTTTTTCCCGAGGAAGGAGTGCAGCTCCCCGTGCAGATATGTGCCCGGCTTTGCGATTTTAACGTCCAGAGCGGCCCGGTACAGGATCGCCGCAGCCAATGCCCTGGCGCTTTCTTCTGTAATTATAAGCCTTTCCATTCACAATAATAGTATTTCTCTCATGGTTTGTCCTCCATCTCAATCAAAAACGCCGCATTGCAAGCCAGATGCCATAGATGCGGCAGGCCGCTCTCCGGGTCGCATTTCTCCCCTTTGAGGTAGGCCAGCCAATGGCGGTAGAGGGCGTCACGATAACGCTGCGGCTCCACCTGACGCCAGTTCTCTGGATCATGATACTTGGCATTTCCGTACATGCGAATTGCCGTCACTGCCTCGATCAGAGATACAGGCACCAATGTTGGACGCGGCTTCCCGGCGTCGGACTTGGCATGCTGGTCATAGCCGTTCATTTCGCACCTCCAATGATTTCGTCAAGGGTGTAGGACTGTCCGGGTTGGATGCTCGGGAACAGATCTGGGGAGAGAGAAATCGAAGAAAATATGCTTTCTTCGTTCCCGTAGTTATCACAAAAGCGGAGTTCCCCATCCCGCTCTCTTGCAAGGCAGCCAATTTTTCGGCTGTCAAGAATTTTCCTAAGATTGACCGCTGCCTCCACCTCCTGCTCCGTCCAGCGGGGCTTTCGGATGATGCGGTCGGGGTGGTTGATGGCCTGGTATATGGCTGTGCAATAATCTGGGTCATTTGTATAATCCGAGCAAACATCTCCGTTTGCGTTTATATAGAAATTCACAGAATCATATCCTTCTACCTCAAATCGCTCTCCCACCTCAACCCCCAGCACCTCGCAAATTCTCGGTTTGTCCATGTTGGCCTCCTTCGATTTGCATTTATCTTTGCTTTTACCTGATTTCCCAGTGATAGAACAAATATAGCGATCCATAGGATCAACAATCCCTATATACACTTCCCCCATATCCGGGTTCCGAAACTTCATGGTCGGCCTCCTTCCTCTCCCACTCCCTGCACCTTTGTTTTGGGTCCGTAAAGTCTGCACAGTGCGGGCTATCCCCCATTGAAGCACACCCCCATAAATTCCTCATACCATTTGCAGGTCTTACAGCGGCGTTTCATTGGTCGCCCTCCAAACTTTCATCTTTTGTATCACTTTTTGGAAGTACAGTTTCAATCTTTCGCTCTCCAACGCTGCAATAATCGTTCGGCATCATATCCCGCTCAAAATTGTCACAAAAGACGATGTTGTCTCCCGGCCTGGTGGCGTATACGCACTCCCGGCACCTGACCACAGGCACGGCGGGGAGGCTTTCAAAGTCTGAAACAACAGAGGCACACGATTCGTCTGCATAAAGCCACAGCAAATTGATAGCATCCTCTCTCTTGATGTACTCAGCCATCCTGCTCCCTCCGTAGTGCTTCCTCGGCTTCTGCACGGGTCATAAAGACATCTGCTCCGATTCGCTCAATGTGCTCCTGCCTGCAAGGGCGCTCATATACGAATAATTTTCCGTGATCACAGTAGTCACACTGTCCCACTCCATCAATACTCAATGGGCAAACCAGGTCGCACCCAGGCCCGGCATCCCAGGTAAGTTCAAACACCGTTTTGGCCGGCATCACCACGCACCGCCCCTCCCGGTCTGCCTGGGCAAGCTCGCGGAGGCGGGTAGCCGATACACCATATTCCTGCTCCAACAGTTCTAGCGCATACTGTGCGCCTTTCTTCCCCAACTCTCTCGCCCATTCGTCAACGTCTGGTAATTTTGCCATTGTCAGTCCTCCTTCTGCTGGCCATTCGAGTAAAATCCATCCAGCGGCATTGCCATCGGCCCGCACCAGACATAACCCAGGCCCCCCGGTCGGGACATCTTGCAGTCCTTGCACCTGACCAGATTCACCTGCTCCAGCTCGGCCTTTGCCTCCCGTTCCTTCCTCTGGGCCAATTCAATCACCATGTCTTTCCACTCCAGTTCCTTGCGTAGCTCCTCGTTTTCGGCCTGGAGCGTGGAGAGGGCGGTGGCGGCATCTTGGCACATCTTGATGCCTTCCGGTCCTCCTGCGGCATTTTGCAGCCGCTCAATCAGCTTCTCAACGTCCATCAGGTGTCCTCCTCTCCCTCCCGCGGGCGCTTACTCAATGGGCAGATTAGGAAACAGAAATCCTCCTCACAGGCGTCACAATTTGCCTGTAAAATATCGCAAGCACAAAGTAGATCGTCTATGCTCATATCAACGGTGTGAAAGTGCGGGCAATTCTTCCCCCAGCAGTCTTTTGGAAATCTATTCATGCTTCTCCCTCCGGCGGGCGGCACCTTTTGCGGTCAATGTATCGTATTAAGCCCGCAAAAGTAGGCCGCCGCCCCTTTGATTCACATTCCATAGCATAATACTTCACTCCCTCTCCAATGTCCGCAAGCCAATCTGCGCCATAGCCATCGTGATAGGCTTCTTGTTCCCATTGTTCAAGGGATTCCGAATATCGTTTCATGTTTCTCCCTCCGGCGGGCGGCTGGCAATTTCATTCGCTCTATTGCAGATACTTTGCAATGTGCTATCCTTGATTTTCCCGTGCGGTGACGCCCGAAGCTGCTCCAGCGTCAGCGGCTCATTCGGCGGGGTGAGGGTGGGCTTTCGCAACGTCAAATTTGCGGCAACTTGTGGTGCAGCAGACTTTGTGAGTGCCAATGCACCGCATTTCTCGCAGGCAATTAAATACAGCCTATCTTCGCAGTAATATGTCATGAGATGTCCACCGCAGTGGCGACACTCTCCATCGACCTGAAATCCATGCCCTTTTGGCTCATCGTAGAGTTTATGGCACATCTTATCGAGGTACGTTGCGCCCCTTTCAATCGCCCTTGCCATCTTTCAGCGCCTCCAATCTCTCCACTTGTTTTTCCCATGCCCACGACGTAAGCGGGGTTCCACACTTTGGACAGTATACAAATCCCTTCTCAATCCAGGACGGCCAGTTGGCTTGATTGCGGCATTTTTCGCACCCAGGAAACACCTTCTCCAGCTTGGCCTGGAGCGCGGGGATCGTGGAGATGGCGGTTGCGGCGGCCTGCCTAAGATCATCCTCAATGCAAGGTCCGTCAGGATCAGAATTTTCCAGTAGATCCTTTCTGAGCTTCTCAATGTCCATCGTCTTCTCCCTCCAGCCCAATCGCCGCATTGATGTACGCCCATGCAACGCCAATTTGGAACGCGATATACGGGTTGTCGTGGTCGTCGGCTACGCCGTAGAACTCCATAGCGCCGTCTAGCGCGTCCTTTGCAGCGCGCAATAGCTTCTCAATGTCCATCAGGTGTCCTCCTCCGCTGGCTGCTGAAGCCAGTTCAGCCATCCGCAAACCTCTGCACACGCTCCTCCGCCCTCGTATTCGAGCCACTTTGCCAGCTCCTCGTCTGACATGGCCCTGATCCGGTCGGCGTTGGTCATGGGCGGCATGAACGGCTCCTCTTTGTGCTGATGAAATTCGCCCCGCATGTCGATGAATCCATTGCAGTTCTCACACTTCCATCCGATGGTTACCGATCTGACGCGCCCGCCACAATTTGGGCAAGTTGTTATATTCATGTTTCCTTCTCTCCTTCCGGCTTCCGCTTGCCTTTTCTCGGTTTGAAACAAGGCTTTTCATAAGTCACTGGGATAAATACCGATACATCCGGGCTATTGCAATACCATCTCCCACGATTAAATTGACGCACATTGCAATACGCGCAGTCTCTACAATTCCTCTCATCCATTATGATCCTCCTCTCCCTCCGGCGGGCGGCGGTCATACGGTGCAGGTAACGGCATCCAAGCGATGCACCTACCTTTTTCGCAAAGCTCCTCCCCGTTATTCACAAACCACTTTTGGATAATGTCATAGTAGAATCTGACCACATGAATTCGCTCTGTATTTGGGCTTTTGTAGGTCAGCAGGCAGGGATACAAGTAGCCGATTCCATCCAGATCGTCCTCGATGTATTGTCGTGCCTCGTCCTCCGGAAGTCTCTCCTCCACGCTCACCCACTCGTTCGGCGGGGTGAGGGTGGGCGCTTCGTTTATCCACCCCATAAACAAATTTGCCATGCCTTCGTCTATATCATCGCCAAAGGCTTCATATACCTTGTCAAACAGGGCGTCTCCATCAATCGGTCTCACCGTCTACCGCCTCCTTCCCCGTCAAAATCAAATTGGTGTCGAATTTTGCACACACTCCACCTTGATACGCCGCACACTTCTCCCCGATGCACTCCAGCATATACGTCCGTGTCCACGATTGACCTTGCATAGTGAGGGAAGGATTTGTATCTGACTGGATAAGCAATGGGCACCCCTTACGCTTCATCTTTCGGCGCCTCCCCAAAAGTATTGCTTACCAAACCCTCATGGTCGTAATTTTCCACGCCCCATATAATGCCGCTCCCTTGACATTGGCGGCACATTTCGGTTGTTTGAGTAGTTGAGCAGTACCCGTTAACAGAAAGATAGAAACCGCCCGGCACAATTCCGGTGCCATTGCAAATAGGACATCTATATGGTTTCATGCAGCGCCTCCATCCTCTCCATCACCATCTCCACGGCCTCTCTAGTTTGGGCCGCACCACAATTGTGACAAAAATTCCTGATAGGCGTTTCATACCCGCAGGCCATACAGGTATTCACGGCAGAGTAAACAATGCCTCCATTCTCTCCGTATTTTGTTTCCAGGCGCGTATATGGCTCCCGAAACCATATCCGCTCCACCTGCTCCCGGCTGACGGGGCGGAGGGCGGAGAGAGCAAGGTCAAGGGCTTCTTTTGCTCCGTGAAATTCCTCAATTAGTCGTGATAGTTCTTCATCGCTCAAAATTTCAATCGCTTCTTCCCGCGTCATCATGGCTGGGACTCCTTCCACCACGACCCATCGGGTCTATCGTCTCGCGTACTTGTGTAAAATGCGCAGATACTTGATTCTGTCTTATTAAAATGCGAACTTGGACAAGAATCTTCAAAAGCGCAAGAATCACAAATATCAGTCATCCTTCAATTCCTCCTTATCCACATTTTTGAATCTCCTCAAACACAATTCTGTCAGGCAGCATATTGTGGCACACATATACGCTACTAAACGGAGGGTTAAGCGACGGTTTTTGTTCAGCGTAGTCCTTGAAATAGGACACACGGCGGTTTAAGTACATGATTTCAAACGAATTATCGCGGAACATCTCAAAACGCTCACGGCTCTCAAACAGGCCAACAACTCCAACCAGCATGGCAAAGGGTTTTCCTATCTGAAAAAGCCGCTGGAGCACAGGCCCTTTTACAGAGTAGGGCGGGTTGCTGATAATATAATCGCAATCCAGGACGTGCGTTTTGAAAAAGTCTTTCCCTTCCGAAATATGCGTATGGATAACCTTGCACCCGTGCTCTTTTAACTGCTTGACAAATAATGACTCCACAGTATCAAACGGGCACCAACACGTACTTCCTTTCGGAACATACTTTAAGATTGGGCGCACTGCATAAATCGGCGTATAAAATTCATCGTTCCCCGAATTTGCAACCTTGTCCAGTTTCATTTTTCATCCCCTCCAGCATCTCCATCTGCAAAAACAAATTTCCCTGCGCCGTGTGTTCTTTGAATCGTTCTTCCTGCGCCTTAAAATAGTCAGGGTCTATTTCGCATCCGACAAAATCTAATTCCGCATCATAAGCGGCTATACGGCTGGAACCGCTCCCAATGTGTGTATCAAGAATTTTGTCACCACGTTTTGCGTACCTGTTGAAAATCCACGCATAAAGCGAAACAGGTTTTTGCGTCGGGTGGAATCTATCTTTTTCATTTGACATCCCAATAAACTCTTTTGATGTTCCGTCCAAATTTGTCCACGCATATTCAAGCATAGAAAACGATACGTTCTCACTAATTTGCGGTTTTCTCCATACCAAAAAGCATTTCGTTGGCGGAAGATAAAAATAATTGCCCCCCCCCCATATAATGGCGTGTTTACTTACTCTAAAAAGTTCTTCAAAGTAAATTTTGTCTGGTATTTCATCATCCCATGTAACCCGCTTATAATTAGAAGGCTTATCTCCCTTTCTTCGGCCCATATTGTTATTTATAGAGATACCATACGGCGGGTCTACCACCGCCAAATCAAACGCCTTGTCTGGGAGTGTCCGCATATACTCCATGCAGTCCACGTTATACGCTACGTTCATCCAGCATCTCCATCTCCTCCGCGCTCAGAATCGGTGCGCGGGTGTTCCAGTCGAGCATGGCCTCGTATTCCGTGTCATATCGCCCGCCATAGTCAATATCCCATCCGAACATCATTTCGCATTCATTACAACAGACGCTATAAACATGGTTCCGAGAGGGGCGCAATAATCTTGGGCCGTATGCTACAACATCTGCGTCCCCCCCGCAGAACGGGCAAGGCAACAGCACCCCCGCATCCGTCAGCCGCTTCGCCGCCTCCCGGTCTCCCAGCATGGCCCGGGTAACATCATCCATTGTCATTCCCTCCGTCACCCTGCATCCCGTATTCCGAATTTCTCATACAATTCCTCACACCATCCCGTGCAGTCTATTTGCTTGCACTCCAGGCAAAAGTCCTCCAGCTCTCCGGGCTTTGGCTTTTTCCTCCGCTTCTTCTCAGGTTTCGGCACAGAAAAATATGCGCTCACGCCATTACCTCCCGATAAACCACCGTTTTCTGTTCCGGCTCCAGCGCCACCGCCCGTGCATCTTCCTCATACTCCGGGCAAGCGGTGATGCTGTATGTATCAACGTCTCTTGTTTTCCCGTCGCGGTATCGCATAGACACCGCCACCGCAGTCCACCCAGGCACCGGCTCAAATCGTTCTGACCAGGAGCAGCCGCCGCAAGCTTTCCGGCATGTCCAGCACAATTGTGGGCTTACCTGTATCTTCATTCCACACCTTCCTCGATCTCGATCTCAATTCTCGGCCTGCCCTTGTCCACCGCAAAGTCGTCGGAAAATCCGGCAATATTGCTCCACCCGTCATTCCGCAGCACTTTCATCTGGACCATGGCGTCCTGAATCACCTTCCGGCCAAAGGCCGCGATATTGTCCTTGTCGCGCCGTTTGTCCTTTTCGACCCACAGGTAAGCAAAACGTACAGGCTCCCGCAGCGGACGCCTTATCTGTCCTCTCAGCGCGTTAAAAACGGAATTTTGATGCTTGCGCTTGAATGATCCTCCGGCCTGCCGGTGTTTGCGCTCCGCGTCCACATAGTCATTCAGCCCCGGCAGCGCAAAAGGGATTACAACCTTCATTCCGTCAGCGCCAGCTTGTCCGCCAGCCCGCAAAGCACGTTTCGCACCTCTCCGGGCAGTACAGCCACTTCTTTCTGGCGTGTCTGCCGCTCCCGATAGATGCGGGCAAAATTGCTTGCCACAACCGTGTCCAGGTCCTCCACATCCATTGCGGCCCATTCCCGGAGCTGCGACGGGCTGCCAACCACGCGCTGCACCAGATCAGGCAGCTTATCAAATTCTTCCTTCGCGCCGTATGTACCATTCCCCAGCGCCTTTTTCACAAGCCGCCATGCCTCCGCGCTGTCCATGCCATCATCCGCAAGCATGTTCAGCCGGTCCAGCACTTGCCCAGGGGACGGCATAAAGCCCTTTTTGTCATTGGCAACAAAGGCAAGTACCGCAGCTTGCGCGGCCTGATACGGAACATCCGAAAAGAGCAGATACCACGCCCGGACCTTGGTCTGCAAATTTGTCGCAGCCACGTCCCTGGGATAGTACTCACGTAAAATCGAAAGGATCTTCGCTGTTTCCTCCATTGTCACGGAAATCACCTCGCTCAATCATTTCCAAAAGCGGGTCCTTTTGGCTTGTTGTATCGCATTGCAGCTCGTCCTCCCACCGGCCCTGATTCAGCCATGTTGCAGGGTTTGGGATGTACTGCCCGCCATCCTTTTGCCATTGCGTGCTTTGCTTTTGCACTTCAATGGCCGAGAGTAAAGTCTGCAAAGGGACCTTGACTTTGGCAAAAGACTTCTTCGCCTGCGCCTTTCCCACCTTCTTTGGGTACGCGTCCCAAAAAACGTCAAAAGCGCCTCGCGCGTTGTTTGCGTAGCAAACATTGTCTTTGTCTTTTTCTTTGTCTTTGTCTTTTTCTTTGTCTTGGCCATTTTTGCCATATGGCAAATGGCATTTGCTATTTTTGCTATCTTTGTTATGGCCTTGCCATCTTGCATCAGCGCCCTTTTTCCCGGCCATAGCTCTTGCAGAGCATTTTGAAATGTAACTCTCATTATCTCTGTCTATGTCCAGCCGCATACCGTCCCACAATAACGCCTCCCGGCCCAGTTCGTCCGGTTCTGCCCCCGTTGCTTTATAGCGCAGAGCGGCTCTCACCAGTCTCCCAAACTCAGTATCGTTAAGTTTTTGGTACTTCTCCAGACAGTCCACAAAGAGCTTGAGGTATACTACATTGCTCATTCTATGGCCTCCCCTTAAAACGGGAGGTCGCTGTCATCGTCGGAAATCTCAGTAAATCCCGCGTCAGCGTCAGTCAGTGCAGTTGCCGGAGGAACACCTACACTTCCGGCTCCTGAGTAGTCCACAAACTCGCATACAAGGTCTGTGTAGGTCTTTCCGTTGTATTCGCGTGTGTCCTCCCTTCCGATGCAAAGAACCGCGTCTCCCTTTTGGATTCCGGCGGCATACTCTCCCAGCCGCCGCCATGCCTTGCAGTTGACAAATATGGTGGTCGTGTCCTCCCGCTTCCCTGCCGCCACGGAGAAGCTGGTGAGTGCATAGCCGTTATCTCCTACATGCCGGAGTTCCGCGTCTCTCGTTGCATTTCCAACAACAAGAAAATATCCGCCGCTGAGTTTCTGTATCATTTCGTGACCTCCTGTCCCGGTGTCCATTCAGAAATTTCTTCTATCAGCGCGTCAAATGCTCCGGAAAGCACTTCCTTTGCGCTTTTGTACCCATGCTGGGCAAGGAATTCCTTTGCCTCATGCTTGGACATGCCGTGTCTGGTGCATGTGGCGTAGAGATAGGTGATCTGCTGCGGGCTGATTGGCTTTGTCGGGTCTTTTGTCCCATACATGGCGCTTGCAGCGTCGGTGTATACCTCATTCTCCATGTCCTGGGTAAACATACCGGATAGCTGCCCGATCAGGACCGCGCCGTCCACCAGGGCGCGCTTCTTGGCGATCTTGAGACAGGTGTTCGCCACGTCGAAGCCGCTGGCGCTTCCGGTCTTTTTCTCCTTGCTGTTGCTGGAGCCGTAGCCCATGGTGATGAGCATGTCACCCTTCCACAGCTCGCAGCGGAAGCGATAGAAGAAGAAGCCCGTCTCGATCTGCTCAATGGCCTGCTCCAGAACATATTTTGTCGTGATCCCGTAATTCCAGACGATCTTCTCCGCCCCTGCCTTGTAGAGCGACGGGGTCTTTGTCCCGGGAATCTTGCCGAAGTCCTGGTCCCGGCGGAGCATCAGCTCCCGGCCACAGATATGTAGTTTATAGTTCCCGCGCGAAGCCTGCACTTCCGCAGGCGGCGCGGCCTCGTAGATGGTCATTGCGTTTTCCATTGCTTTCGTCCTTTCTTGCTGCGCTTGTGGAGGGTCATGCAGGCTTCGAACAACTCCATGTCTCTTTGGTACTCCACCAGTTTGTAGGTCCCGTCCTTGGTCAGATGCAGGATATATAATTTGCAGGGCCGGGCAAGAATCCACTGGTAGCCGGTGAGCTGCGCCTGGAATCCCGCCTTTTCCAGTGAAGTGCCGCTCTTGATGTCCACAATGGCGTCCTCCAGGTCCACCTTCCCGAAGCGGTCAATGGTCCCTGCCGCGACGCCGTTGTGTACCGGCCATTCGATGTACTCCCACTCCGGCGCATAGTCCCGTATGAAGCGCATATACCCCAAAAGGTATCCGGCGTATTCCGGCGGCGTATCGTCCGGCGTGAGTTCCCCGTAGTCATACAGCGCCGTTAGCTCGTGCACCGCCCTGCCCCGCTCCGCCGCCGCGTCCCGGAGCAGGACGTTGCTTGTCTGCGCTGTGTCATAGTGGGTGAAGCGCGTGATCTCCGTGATGGAGGGGAGGACGGCGCCGTCCCGCAGCGTGTAGGTATGTGTGTCGGGGTCAAAGAGCAGTTCGCTTTGCATCATATCCATTCCCTCCAAACGCCTGGCGCATGCGCTCCCGCGCCAGGCCGATCTCGCCGGGCCGCGCCGGGATGCAGCGCACCATGTATTTGCCCACGGAAAAGCTGAGAAGCCGATCCGCGCCATTGTAGCCAAACCAGATTTCGTATCCGGCCTCCTGCTTGTCCAGGAGGTCCCGGATCAGGGCGATGACGGCCCCGGAGACCGCCGCGCTCACGGGTACACCGCCTTGACCGGCTGGATGTTCTGCGGCTCCGTGAGGCTTGTCCCCTCCACGCAGGCGTCCAGGTATTGCCGCTCCTCTGGCGTGAATAAGAGGAGCATGGCCTTGAAGCGCAGGAGGGCGGCGTCCTCGCACTTGGCGCACAGGCCGTAGGCGCTCTGCTCCTCGTCGATCTCCGTGCCGCACTGGGAGCAGAGATAGATTTCCGCCGGCATCTCCCAGGCATCCGGGGGATAGCCGGTGCGCAGGGCGCAGGTGATCGCAGGATGCTCCACTATCTCTCTCAACTCTCTCAACTCCTTGTCATGTATAGCTTTGCCGCGTACTCTCCTGCCTCCTGCATGGTGTGGCCATTGGCCGTACAAGCCGCGCGAAACGATCGGTAATCCTCCGGGCGCAGCCGGAAGGTCACCCGGCATGGCTTTTGCCGGTTCGCGCGTTTTATTTTGATGCCCATGCGCTTGATGAGGGAGGGCCGGAGCTGCACGCCATAGGCGGGATTGCTGGCCATGCTGTGGGCGGCCTTGCAATACTTCGGCGCGCCGCAGCTTTTGGCTGTCGCCACAAATTCCGCCGTGGGGATTTCGTGCTCCGCACAGTAGAGC
>ERZ1664526.18-NODE-18-length-11876-cov-19.123847_pt1 | contig 11876 bp, 18 predicted proteins | sample MGYA00575330_ERZ1664526 | MGnify/ENA primary metagenome ERZ1664526 (study PRJEB40874, sample SAMEA4040743) | Gallus gallus | biome: gut; material: content | place: India | collected 2016-01-01 | study: EMG produced TPA metagenomics assembly of PRJEB14491 data set...
GTTGCTCTTTGATAATCAAATTTCAGTTTCGCCTTCGCTTTCGCCATCTTCCACCAATACCTTGTTAATATTCTTTGTCAACTGAATAGAGACAATTCCTAAAAGCTGACCTGTCTCTGGAATAGTCGTAACCATAGCTGTTTCGACGGATTCTACAGTGAATACTTCATCATTGTATCCACCGTTGATAAAATCCTTCTTGGTAATCTTATCGCCCTTGCAGATGTTGTATCTTGCCGGTACATAAGCCGCATAGATTGTCTGGTCGAGCTTTCCGTTGTTCTGAATCTTATCGCTTCTCAACGTGGTGTACCAGTAAATAGGCACGTCTGCGTCTCTGACAGTATACTTCTCAATCAGATTGCCCCATTGATCTCTGTCATCCATGCTGGATTTCGTCTTTTCGAGAATGTTGATAGTTGCGTTGGTCTTGTTTGCATAGATAAAACACAATGTTGGTGCAACCGGTTCAGGAATCGCTGTATTGAGAAGATATGTCGAATTGTCGGCCTCTCTCGTGAAATACATTCCGGTCAGCCTTTCAAAAGGAAGTCCGTCCGGTCTTTCCATGTTTCCCTTCACAAGATACGCTCTGTCAACCAGATTGTACGCCGACTGTGATGCGTTTTCCAGACAAGCCTTTACACTGTATGCCCGAGTGTCCTCTCCGTTGATAACGGACAGGTCTATCGTTTCTCCAAAGTCAATTACGAGTTTGTGAAAGTCGTTTCCTAACGATTGATAGTTCATGGTCTGCACCTTCTGTTCGTAATGTCAAAGGAAAGGAATGACAATTCTCCATCCGCAAATTCTTCATCAAGTTCCCTCAGCAGATCATCCAATGTGCTTTGCAAAGCATCGTCCAGATTTCCAGTTTCATTCTCTCTGTACTCAATTTTCAGGGATTGTGTCTGGCCTATCTTAATCTGATTGTTTCCGCCGCTGAATGGTTTTACTCGAATCGCTGTCTGATAAACAATCGCTGTTTCAAACAGTAGCCTCTTATCCTCGTCAAGCTCCTCCCATTTTGGAACCTTTCTCTTGATAATCTGTTCCGCAAAGGGCGCGTTTTCAGGATAATCAATGGTTTCGTCAGACAGGGTGGACTCTGTGCTTCCCAGCAAAGCCCTTACTCTGTCATAAAAGTTCGCTATCTCGCGATAACAAAAATGCTCCAAAAAATCACCCTCTGTATAATATAATATAACTTATACAAATTGTAGCATTATATTAGAGTAAAGTCAATAAAAAAGTGCCACGCACAAGCGCAGCACTTAGAATAATTATATCGGTTTGTTACTCAGCGGCTTTTACAATGTTCTCATAGTATGCAGAAACTTTTTCTCTGCCTTGCAGTCCATCTTCATCTTCAAGCCAGTCTTTTGCAAGGTCAGCGTAGTAGTCCGGTTTGTCTACTCCGTATTTCTTTGCTGTCTTGCAGTTGTCAGAGTACACGATGTTCATTACAAGGTTCCAGATGGTTTCGTCAACGTCCTCGTTCAGTATAACGCCATGAGATTTCGCAAGCGGAGTGGTCTGCTCTTTTGTCCAGTGCGCTCCACGAGTTCCGTCCTCGTTTTCCATTTCTTTGAGCCACATCTGAATCTCCTGATCGGAAATCTCATAATCCATCATGTCGGATTCAGTGTGTTTGTGGTTCATGCTTCTGGAAGGGTCGTAGTTCTTGTTTCTGGAATAGCTAGGTGTATTCATTCCGCTTCTTCCCTGAGAATAAACCTCTGGCATATTGACGTATCTTCCTCTGTTGTCGTTGTACTGACCCGTTTCACCGGAACGCCTCATATCATCGTCATACATACCATCCATGCGGTTCATCATGCGGTCGTCATATCTCTCTCTGCCCCACATTCCGCTTCTCTCAGGCATATTGCGGTACGGTCTAACTCTCGGAGGATTGTAGCCCTTCATCTTGTACTGTTCTGGATAATCCATGTAATCAGAGTAATCAAATTTTCCATCTCCCGACACATAGGAAAAGTTAATCATTCCGTCTGCTTGCATATCTGGATAACCCATCTCTTTATATATCCTTTTTCTGTCCTCTTTATCTTCCATATCGCAAATTTCCATGATGCCTTTATATGCTTTAATCAGATAGCAGATAGGTTCAACGTCGGAAATGCAGAGTTCTTTCTTTTTCCCGTATTCATGCAATTCGTCTTTGATAAGTTTTTTCAGTTCGTGCATACTACTTAACCCCCTTTGCAGAAGTCTCTACACTTGCTGTAGCTACCGCTGGTGTTGCCGGTGTTTCTGGTGCGGTTCCGTTGATGCTTTGGAGTTGGTTGTTTGGAGCACAACACGGTTTTCCGAGAAGTCTAAATATGCCGCCGGTAGCTGTGGTATTTACACATACGGAGTACCTGGTGCGAGTTCTAATAGAGCAAGCAGTAACGGGTGCACAATTGCACTTGGTTAATGGGTATTGCTGGGTGCCTTCACCCACAGTAACTACCACAGGGGCTGTTATCGTTGTGGTCGATGGTATACTCTGAGCGATAACGATACAATATTTTTCGCGATTATTGTAACTACCAGCTGGCAGATTGATGATTAGATTCCCATCTGTGAAATTAACACTAGAACTAATAATCAATCGGGGGCATAATTTACAAGATGTTTTACAAGACATTTAATCACTCCTTAGTTGCATTCGAGTTCCAAATGTGATAAAATATCCTAGAGGTGATTATGTGAGAGACCATATTAAGACGATTTTATATCACATGAGAGAACGGTGTTATAATCCAAATAATAAAAGCTATATAAACTATGGCGGAAGAGGAATAACTGTTTGCGAGGAATGGCTCCATGATAGCAACGCTTTTTCATGTTGGGCTAAAGAAAACGGATATAACCAAGCACTTGAAATAGATAGAATAGACAATGATAAGGGATATTCACCAGAAAATTGTAGATGGGTTACCAAGAAGCAAAACGTAAGAAATACCAGAAGAAATAAATACATTACATTTAACGGGGAAACTCATCCTCTTTCAGAATGGTGTGAAATATTAAACCTCAATTATCAAACCGTTAATATGAGATTACATCGAGGCTGGACATTTGAAAAAGCAATTTTGGAGAAACCAAGGGATTGGGATAGCGATAAAGATGAACTTGTTGGAAAAAGGATCGGACGATTGGTTGTCAAGTCATTACTAGAAGCGAGAACAACCGAAGGCCGTAGGCAATACTTATGTGTTTGCGACTGCGGAAACGAATGTGTTGTCACTGGGAAACTCCTGAGGTCTAACAGAACTAAAAGTTGCGGATGCTTGCAAAAAGAATTCCCCGGATTAAAACCATCAGAAAAGAAGTTTATACCTTAATGTCAAAGAGGGAGCGGCAGATTTAAATCTGCCGCTCCCTGAATATCATCACGGCATATCCGGAATCATTATGAATATGTTCTTTTTAGCAGCAGCTATTGCAACCGCAACCGCAGCCACAGTTTCCATAACCGTTGTTCGCATAAACTCCATAATTGTAGCAGCAGTGAGGCGAGGGAACGAGGTAGGCTGGCGAAGGCGTATCACAGCCAAGTCTGCGAATCAGTTCCGCAGTCTGAGCGGTTTGATTAGCAGTAATAAATGCGTTCTGCTCGCTCTGGCTTGCTTTGAACTTCAACGCCTGATTCTCTGCTTGCAGGCTGGAAATCTTGTCCTGGGTCAGGAAATCAAGAATAGCTCTGGTGTTGGCGTTCTGACCATCGATAATATCACGGGTAGTGTTCTGAATCAGGTTGCGAGTATCGCAAGACTGGGTAGCAAGGTCATAACGAACGCCTTGAATCGAGTTGTTAATTCCATTAGCCTGAGTAGCAATCGAGTACATAATGTCTTTCTGGCCGCCGGTAATGTTACAGCAACAGGAAGCAAGCTGAGAAGCCAGATTGTTAATACCCTGCTGGTTCTGATAGCCGAGCTGGCAAACAGCGTTGTCTACGCCGTGGAAGCCATTCACGATAGAGTTGTTCAGTGCGTAAGTGCTGTCGCAGATGCCCTGCTGAATACCCTGTACGCCTCTTTGCAGATTGTTGAGAGCGAATCCATCATTGATGTCAGCGCGAGTGGCGTATCCTTGGAAGCCGGGAGTGTTGGAACCTACACCATATCCACCTCCGAAACCACTGCCGAAGCCACCCCAGCCACGACCGGCAATCAGGAGGATAAACAGCAGGAAAATCCAGCCGCCTTCGCCGCCCCAGCCGTTGCCCCAGCCGTATCCGCCGTTGTTGTAGCAACAGTTATCACGATTTTGCAGAGCCATAACGTCAGCAACAGACAAACTATCTGTCATTGCTTTTACCACCTTTCTTTGATTTATTATATATATCATTAAGCACTGTTGCGCTTAATTGCCTTGGGGATTGTTAAATTTGGAAATCATCATGTTGGCTTGCTTTTCAACTTCGTCGAGATTTAAATTCATCTGGTTTGCAAGATTATGAATCATCTGGTTGCCTTGCTCCGGGGTCTTTCCCTTCGCCATCTGCACGGCCTGTTCCCAAACAGATTTTAGCTGGGGGTTCGACTGAATCATCATATTCACAAGCATCATCATTTGATTGTTCATTATTTACTTCCCCCTCTAGTATTGGACTTAGAAGAAGCGGCTTGTGCTAGCTGTTCTGGTTCTATTGCACCAGACTTCTGCTGCAAGTTAGCAATAGCTTCCTCAACCATTCTCCTTGAATTTTCTTCAATCTGTGCAATCAAAGAGTTCAGGTCGGTTCTCTTGACATATTCATTCGGGTCAAGCATTGGAGAAGTAACCGGTTCTGCTTTCGGTTCATCTTGTGGTCCTTGCACTTTTACTTTCTGATACGTCTCAAAGATTGCCGAACCATCGTTCATGTTGAGCTGTTTTGTGTATATCTTGTCGTGAGCAAAATCAGTAAATGCCACAATTGAACCATCCAAGGGAATCTGTGCCGCAACAGCTTCTTCACGGCCCGTTACAGCCCGTACAAAGACGTTTTGCTGTGGCCTTGTGAAGTTAGGCATTGGATTCATATTCTGCGTCTGAGGGGCTTGTGCTTGCACCTGCGGAGTCTGCTGATTCATCTGCTGAAATTGCTGTTGCTGTTGATACTCCATTGGTTGATATGGCCGAAAAGCGTTCATGTAGCTCATGTCCTGCGGCATCGTTCTGCTTGCCATCGGACTAAATCTTGGGTCTGGATAGTATTCATAGGCCATGTCGTTCACCCCTCTAGTCAAAATTCAGTTTATTGTCATCGATTTCGTCTAAGTCCAGTTGTCCACTTATCTGCTCAAATTCCATATACTGCTTGTAGATTTCTTCCGCAATATTTCTTGGATAGCCGGACTTTACGAGTTTTTCTATCATGTTCATTTCTCTCATCTCTCATATCTTTTAAAATAATTATACGGTTGAATTACATTCCAAAACTGTCAGATAACCTTCTTAAAACTGTCATATTTATTTCAGGGCATAAAAAAGACCTGTCGGAATTTCCGACAGGTTGAACGATTAAATGAACGTTTAATTATTCAGCTGTGTCCGTGTTGCTTTGGGGTTGCTCCACTTTCCTCTTCTTAATCAGGAGTTTTCTGATATAATCAACTCCCTTTTGGTAAACAACTGTCTTTAAGTTGATTGATACATCACCATTTGGATTAATTTATTTCATAATAACTTTCTCCTAAAACGCTCGATATACTTTCATGTTGCCTTTTTATCTTTTGCCAAGACGCATGATAATTCAACGACTCGTTCTCACAAGCTTCTGCTAAACTTATTTTTTTCCCCTTGTACCCCACCCAAAATGTGTTCCTTTTGTTTCTTGCTTGCTTTTTCGATTCTATGAAAGTGCAATTATCAGGTGAGTATCCCTTGTTTACATTTATTCTTTCTATGGACATTCCATCGCTATATTTATCTTCCGCCCATTTATAAAAATTCTCTGGATTTTCTAACCACTCTTTACATACAAAAATTCCTCTTGCTCCGTAGTCTCTATAATCCGGGCAACTTTTATTGTAGCATCTCCTTTTCATCGCTCTATATATATTATTGAGTTTCGTACCGCACATCCCATGTTTAGTCATTCTCTTAGAAGCGTCAGTTCTTTGCAAGCACCCACAGCTTTTTGTTCTTCCGCTGGTAACACTATATTTTCTTATTATTTTTTGGTTTCCACAATCGCATTGACATAGTACTCTCGAATACGTTTGACCACACGGCTTGACTCCTGGCTCTACTTCTTTCAATATTCTAAGCATACCATATTTTTTGTCCATTTAACCCACCACCTATTGTTTTATAATTCATTATACCATAAGTGACTAGATTTGTAAACAAAAATTCGGAAAAAAGTTTCCAATAATTCCGCAGTCAAGAACTTTTGCAACCTCTCCCATAGGGATTGCGTCTTTGCTGTCTGTCACATCATCGTAAAAATCAGCTTTCGGCTTCATTTCCTCGTTTTCAAGGGCCAACCGTTCCTTTTCTTCCTCAGCATCGGCCAACGCTCTGAGAGCTTCAACGTAGGTTTTGGGAGTTGCAAAGTATCCACCTGTTTTTCGGATGCTGGGGATAACCTCTTTAGTAATCCATCGTTTAAACTGTTTCGCTGTTGGAAGTTTACTCGAAAGCACCAGACTGTATAGTCCGGACTCGTTAATAAGCCAACCTCCGCGTTGTCCTAAGCTCGATAACGATTCGTTATTGAGTTTATCTTCTTCATCTACATGATCTGACAACGCCTTGCTTGGGTTTGTGTAGCCAAGAATTTCAGCCACATCTTTACCTACGAACCACACATCTCCTTCGTGGTCTATTGTTCTTACGCTTCCAAAAGCATCATTCTCAAAAACTTTAATATCGTTCATCTTTTTGCGCCTCCTTCTTTTCTTCCCTGTCTTTTTCTATCAAACGAATAACGTAAGCTGTTGCGGTCATTCCAGCATCAAAAGCGGCAGATTTAAGATACCCCTTTAGTTCTCTTGGAATCCTCATCTGAATCATTGAATCGTGCATTATTTGACCTCCGTTCTAATTTAATGTAATGATTTAACTATCATTTGTAGTTATTATACCAGTTTAATTACTCTTGGTCAATTGGCAATATAAACAAAAAAGAGGACTGATTTTCCGTCAGTCCTCTTTCAAAGTTTCGCTATTTTGTTTCCGATTTTGCGCAACTCTCTGTATACCGTTGATTCAGACATATTGCACTCAATACTGATTTGAATAATACTAAAACCTCTGTTGAATCTCAACATGAAGATTTCCTTTTGTCTGTCGGTAAGATTAAGACTATCGCGTAACCGGATAAGTTCATCCATTGTAGATATTTTGGATAACTCTTTTAGACGCACACCTCACACCACCCTATCTTCGTTTCTTTTTGACAAGTGCTTTCTTCCTTATCGGCTTAAAGTCTTTTCCCAGCCTTGTTCTGGATGAAAATCTAAAGTTTGGTGATGCTATCTTCTTGGTATAGACTCTCCTGTGGAGTGTCGGCCTTTTCTTCTTGTCCTTGTGCGTCATTTTAAAAACTCTTATGGATTGCCTTGCCCATGCCATAATTTATTATCACCTAGTTTGCTATTATTGCTCGTCGGTATTAACGTTGAATCCGTCCTGAATAGTAGCATATCCATCATAGGAACCGTTTACATCTTGCGTGTAATCGGAACTAGCAAAATCAAATTGGTTCAAGAAAAATAAGAATCCCGCGACAATCACTACGATGGCAATAATCAACGCCAAGATCGTATTGTAAAGTCTGCGTTCCTTTCTCTCACGAGCTTCCATTTCAAACATATATGCTGATACCGGCATCTGCATATATTCGCTGGGGATAAACTCCTGCTTCTTCTGCTCAAATTCTTGTTTGTCCATGCTCAATTCCTCCTTGTTATATAATGCTTTTGACTGTCAGATAGATAATAAGCAAAGCAATGACAAGTTTATCCCAATGTTGAGTTATCCAGTCTACAACATCTATTTTACCCCGTTTCTCCTGCGTGTCAAGACCTTGTTCAAGTTTGTCTATCCTTTGTATGGCATTATTCAAGGATTCTCTAATATCATCCTCTATGTTGACAACATTGTTCTGAGTTCTGTCCAGCGCATTTTTGAACTCCAATACACTATCTCTTAGAGAACTTATAGACTCAGGAAGCTCTTTAAGCGAGCCTATCACACTTTCTAAGAGAGCAGTTTTTTTTTCGAGTTCATAAATACGATTGTTTTGAGCGTTTAATTGGTCGAATATCTTTTGGGCGGTATCTCGTTTCGCAAGATTTCCGATCTTGTTGTTTATTTCTCTAACTTGATTTTCAAACTTTTCTTCAAGGGCGTTTAAATCTTCCCTTGTCAAGTATTCGCTCACGCCGCATCCCTCCTATGAGCTTACCCTATGAACAAGGCCCCTTTTATTAAGGGGCCTCATCCGAAGGTATATCTATGGGATTGTTAGTGTTGGCTTACTTGGAAATCAGCGCAAGTGCGGCTCTGTCGTTGTATTTCGCAAAACCGGAAATCTCGCTGATTACGCCGAGCTGAGTCTGGTTGCGGATGTTCTGCTGAATCTCACGCATATTCATGTTGTTCGCAACATACTTAGTCAGAGTAACGTTGTTGTTCAGAGCGATAACAGCGTTCTTGTTGCTGATCTTCGGGACCTTGCTAGACCATACCAGCTTTACGTTGACGTTGTTGAACTGTGGAGTGTTGAAGGTGAAACCATTGGTTACACCACGAACATCATCAGTCGAGAACATCATCTTGTGAATCTGTTTGTAGAAGTCACGGTTGGTAACCAGAGTAGTTACCGGAACACCAGAGTTGTCCTGGAACTGCATAGCAAGTTCGAGCAGGTCATCTACAGTAACAGTATCAGCGGTTGCGGTAGAGATAGTCTTAATCTTGTTGTCGTTTCCATCACCGTTTACCAGAACGTTGATTGCTCTGTCAGACTGCTTGCCGGCAATATCGTTCGCAATCATATCCATGGTGCGGGAGAACATATCAACTCTCATGTATTGCAGAGCCTCGTAGGTTGCCTGTACAGCGCGTCCGTACTTGAACAGCTTGATTGCGCTCTCAGCAAGTTTCAGCTCGGCAATCGGGAAGTCGGCACCTTCCTGTACACGCTTCATCTCAACATTGGACTTGTTCTCCTCATCGTCAATCATGTTCAGCTTGGTAGCCAGAACAGACAGACTGTTTGCAGGAGTAACATTGGTGCAAAGATAAGGCATCAGGCTAAAGGTTGGGATTTCCTCATTCAGTCTCTCGTCGATGAAAGCTGGGAGCAGCCAGCTACCTACGTTCTGAGCGGTAAAGTCCTTGATGATGGAAGAACCAGTAATACCAGCGTCCAGCATGGCCAGCTTAATCGGGGAAGCGTCTTTCAGCTTCGGATTGGACTTCTTGATGTCCATGATCTCCCCCTCATAGGCTTTGAACATCATCTCGTTAAGAGACTTGGTATTTGCAGTATCGAGATAATCATTCATAATCTCGTCGGTCAGGACGATTCTTTTTCTATCTGCCATGTCTTATTACCTCTCTTTCTTATTACATAAAGATTTTAGCCTTGCTATCTTCAAAAGCAATTACAATGCCTCTTGCAAGACCTGCGGTAGCTTTCTGTACACCACCAGAGCCATTAACAGTTACTCCGTCACCAGCAGCTACACCAGCCGCCGCAACGCCCTCAAATCCACCTCTGGACTCTACAGTAACGACGATTTTCTCACTTCCCTGATCTTCGTAAGCAGCGGTCATGATAAAGCCCAGCAGCGGCTTATCAGCGGTTCCGTAACCTACTTCCTCGTTGCCTACCAGGGCTACAGCCTTTCCTACCAGAGCGTTCAGGTCGCCGTCAATAGCGGTGGTAGTGGTCTGATCGAGGTAGTAAGTACCACTGTTCATGATTCTTTTAAATCCAAGATTGCTCATGATGTTTCCTCCATTTTCATAATTTACTTTTAAGGTTACATAAAACTTTTGACCTACAGGATTTCCACTTTCATCCTTGCAGAAAATGCTCATTTTCTTGGTTGGTGGAGAAATCAATTCCCAATCCTCACCATCCTTCTCTGCGCATGGAATGTAAGTGATGATGTATTTCTTATCGCTTTCTTTTGCGGTTGTCCAGATTTCTCTGTTGGTTCCTGCTCCCAAAGGGTTATGCAGCAGAGCGTTTTCAAGATCGCTTCCGGCAGCATAATAACCTACACCGCCAGTTGCCATAAAATAGCTCACATTGCTAGGAACTTCAATGACAACTCCAAGCATCCTGTTGGTGTCTGTGGTGTCTGGGTCATAGCCGTTTACGGTATCGAAAGCGTTCGCTTTTTCGCTTCCCTTTCTGAATACTTCTCCCTCATAATGCTCTCCGACGATGTTGAAGTTGATTGTGAAATTCTCTCCGACATTAACGTCATTGAAACTAAAGAGGTTATTGTACTTATTGACAATATCTTCGTAAACGGCAAATCCCGCAGAATTAGAAGTTGATGTCCTTGTCAGAGAAGTTCCGTCCATTTCTGACATTGTGGAAAGGTTCGGAGACTCGCTCTCCGGCGTGGAGTTCTTTCTGCGCGTCATTGTGCCATTCCTCCTTCTGTCCTTTTACTTCTTCATAGGAGAAACTTCTAAGAATCTTCTCCCATCTCTCCTGATCGAAGCCTTCACCCTTTGCTTTTACGCCTTCTTTCAGAGCGTCTGCAACCTGCTCGTCAAACAGTTTGGTGTACAGCTCTGCGTTAGCCTTATATTCCTCTGCCTCTTTTGCAAGGTTCAGGATTTCGTCAGCAGTCTTTTCGGTTCCAAGGAAGGATTTGGCTTTTTCTGTGCTGATAAACTCTTCCTTCTCTGGTGCTTTGGCTTTTTGCAGGATGTTCATTACCTTCTCGGATTCCATCTCAAATCCCTTAAAGGTTTCCTCGTCAATGCCAAAGTCTTTCAGTTTGTCATCGTAAGTAAACATATTGTTTTTACCTGCCTTTCTTTTGGCTTCTTCTTCGTCATACTTCTTTGTTACGCCAGCTTCTTTCTGAGCAGGGATAGCAACAAAAGACCATTCGTAAGCGTCCTGCGGATTTTCCAGCTTTACATAGCAAGTTTTCCCGTCGTATACATTTCCTTTGTAGTGAGAACACTCTGGGTCATTCCAGAAGTCCTTCCCACAAATCGAGCAGGTACAGCGTCCTACCGAAACACCAACGCTTACTTCCTTTTTGATTCCAGCCTCTATTTCATCAATGAGCGGTTTGTTCTGCTCATTGTTAAGCATATAGCACAGTGCTCTCAATTCATAGAATGGTTCGCCAGATGCAGTAGTCTTTCCTGCAACCGGAACAACCTCTGTGTCGAAAATTCTAGCAACCTGATTGTCTGTGCTCCAATCATGGTCTTTAATCCCTGTCTTTCCTTTGTACAGGTCTGCCATTACTCGCAGACTTTCCAAGGTAAATTGCTCTGTGTCTCTGTCAATATCATTATTGCATAGTGTAACAGGGAAAATGTATACTTCATCTTTAGTAAGGGGTCGCCTTGTGTATTGGTTAATCTTTTCCAGTGCATCGGACTCATTGAGTCCATCTACGCTTTTAAGAATTGCTCCTGCTTTGTTGCTGCGGTTCATTCTGCGTTCCCTCCTCTGGATTTTCTTCTGGATTGTCCTGACCTGTATCTTCCGACTGTGTTGCTCGGAAGTCCTTGTTTAAATATTCATACATTCCTTCGGAATTGTTGTTGTCTGCGCCTTCGGTTCCCATCGTCTTGGAAGCTGCATCGTCATGGGAAATATATCCATACTCCTCCGCTCTGCGATTGATTTGCATTTCTTTGAGCTGTGCTTCCAGTTT
>ERZ1664526.19-NODE-19-length-11523-cov-6.108825_pt1 | contig 11523 bp, 19 predicted proteins | sample MGYA00575330_ERZ1664526 | MGnify/ENA primary metagenome ERZ1664526 (study PRJEB40874, sample SAMEA4040743) | Gallus gallus | biome: gut; material: content | place: India | collected 2016-01-01 | study: EMG produced TPA metagenomics assembly of PRJEB14491 data set...
GGGATATAGAGTTATTAGACAATATTTGGAATATATATACAGAGTTATGTTATCGGTATAACAAAAGGCCTACACTTTTAAATTTTAGTTTATTAGTTGGTATTGGCAATGACGTATTTAATAGCTGGATACGTGGAGAATACAGGGCGGGAGAGAATGGGGCAAGCTCGCCACACTGCCAAACGGCGAAAAAATGGAAAGCAGAATGTGAGTCTTCTTTGCTTGATGGAGCCACAGAACGTAACTCGGTGGGCTGCATATTTGCCTTAAAAGCCAATTACGGATATACAGAGACGCCGCAGCGGATCGAGATAACAGGAGCGCAAGCCCCGGCATTGTCCCATGATGAAATACGCCAGATCGCAGAGCAAGCCAGCCAGACAAACACGGCGGAGCTTCTGGAGAGTTTGCCGGATGAATAGTGTATGATTTATACACAATTCAGTTGCGATTATATACTAACTGCATTATTGATACTTTCTAGCTGTTTATATCGTGTCGTTAAATTATTGTTTTACGACATGTTTGGCAAAAAGAAAGACACAATGAAACAAATAGTATCATTTTGGGATCAATGTGATATAATTTGGTATTTGGGGCTTTTAAACATGAAAACGGACAGTAAAAAGAAGGGGTATAGGGGTCTGAATTTGATTGGCTGATCTGGCGGGGTGAGGCCTCCGACCGCCCCAAAAATAAAAAACGTCTATTCGGATTGGAGGACTACATGAACGATGACAGAGTATCCACAGATGAATTGGAAAAAGCCATTATAGAGTTTTCAAAGCATATTCCGCCAATATCAGAACAGGATGTATCCATGGTAAAAATGAATCCGAGTTTATCATTTATCCAAAAGGCTCTTATCACCAGAAAAATGAAACGTATCATGCGGAAAAGGACTGAAGCTAAATGAGTGCTAGAAAACCAATTCCAAAACATATCCGAAAACAGGTATACGATAAGTATAATGGTCACTGCGCTTACTGTGGCTGCGAACTGGATTACAAAGATATGCAGGTAGATCACATTAATCCCGTATATTGGCACAACGGTGAAAATTCAATCGAAAATTATAATCCATCATGCCGGATGTGTAATTTTTACAAGTCTACATACACGGTAGAGAAGTTCAGGGAAAATCTCCGGACACTTCACGAGAGATTGGAGAAGAATTTTATTTACCGACTGGCGAAGAAATACGGAATTGTGACTGAACTCTCAGAAAAAGTTGAGTTTTATTTTGAGAAATGCGATATCGCAAAAAATCAATAAAAATTTTCGCCTTACGGCGAACAGAAAGGAGTACATATGTGTTGCGAACACTGCGAAAATGATTTTAACCCGGAAGAAGATATTATTGTTAATGCTGGCGGAGCAGTCAGGGCAGTATTGATGGATATTGGAGATGTTCTGATTGACCTGTGCAAGGGATTAGACATCGATGAAATCAAAATTAAGGTTTCACAGAATTATGATGCCGAGAACATAATGCTTAAAGCAAAAGTTGACGGTGAAACAGTTCTTGAAATCAAGTCCAGTGATTTTGTTCCGTATATCACGGATTAATACACTTCTACGAAAGATAAAGCCGGACTTCCCGGAAAATTCCCACGAAAGATAAAACTTGGAGATGATTTTTCTCCGAAAAACAAAAAAGAGTTTCGCCAACAGCAATAACTTTGGATATGACTGCTAATCATAAAACCCATGGCGGAATGAATTAGGTTTCCTGCACTGCAATTTACCAAGCGCAAAATTAGGGATTTTGAAAGCAAACAAACAGGAAACGTCCGGGAGCATAGCTCAGTTGGCAGAGCAATCGGCTGTTAACCGATTTGTCGATGGTTCAAGTCCATCTGCTCCCGTTTCGGTTCGCTAACTGCAAAAAACATTAAGGGAAAACATGTGTCATTGGTTCAAATCCAATCATTTCTCAAATGAGAAGTGTCGCCCAGTTGGTAGGGCAATGTAAAAATCTAATGCGAACTGTAAATAAAAAATAAAGAGGTACACTGACAGCAATTACTTTTTCGCTTGGGGAGCCGGAGGTCAAAGGTTCAAGTCCTTTCTCCCCGATTGTTCCGGGGAGTAGCTCAGTTGGTTAGAGCACCGTAAAAATGTGTACTGTAAAAGAAACTAAAAACCTATGTTCACGCCTTAACAGCAATCAATCTGGTTAAGAAAATTCTGCAAAAATTTTTAAATGGTTCAAATCCATAAGGCGTAATGAAAGGAGAAATTATGAATTTTTCGGAAGTAATGAGAGAAGAAAGCAAATGGACAAAGACCGAGAACGGCGCGGACGCCAAGAATACCACAGATTCTGCGCTTCTGGATATGTTTGCCACTATCGGTTCCATGAGAAGCCGGTCAGAGGATGAAATTATCCAGAAATTTGAACTGGCGTTCCAGGAAGACCCGCTTGGCGCTATGAGATGTTTGTTCTGGGTAAGGGATTGCAGGGGTGGAGCAGGGGAAAGACGTGCGTTCCGCGTTCTTCTGCCGTACATAGCCCAAAAGCATTATGAGGAATTATACCGGAATTTGGAGTTGATTCCTGAGTATGGTAGATGGGACGATTTTTATGCGTTAATTGGAACACCGATGGAAGAGCAGTTTTGGCCGTTTATTTCTTGGAAATTGTTCCGTGACATAAAAGAAATGGAAGCGGGAAGACCGTGTTCTCTTCTTGCGAAATGGCTCAAAAAAGCCGATGCATCCAGTCCGAACACTCGAAAACTTGGAATTTACACCGCAAAGAAGTTGGGAATGTCCGTATATGACTATAAACGTCTGTGTGTGAAGCTGAGAAGATACATTGATGTGGTAGAACAGCGGATGTCGGCAAACGAATGGGATACCATCAATTATCCGGCGGTTCCGTCCAGAGCCATGATGAATTACCGGAAAGCCTTTGCACGGCATGATGAAGAGCGTTTTAACGAATATCTGAACAAGGTGCAGTCCGGTGAGCGGAAAATCAACTCTGCGACACTGTATCCGTATGACATTGTTGAGAAAATTCTTTATAAACATGAAGATAATAAGGTACTTGAAGCGCAGTGGAATAATTTGCCGGATTATGTAGACGGGGATGTAAATGCCGTGGTTATGGCTGACGTATCGGGTTCTATGTATGGTAGACCGCTGGCAACTTCAATTGGACTGGCAATGTATTTTGCAGAACGGAATAAAGGCGCATATCACAATCTGTTCATGACATTCTCACAAAACCCGAAGTTTGTCGCAGTAAAAGGTGAAACAATCACACAGAAAATCAGATTTATCTCCAGAGCAAATTGGCAGATGAATACAGACCTCGAAAAAGCATTACTGAAAATCCTTGATGTGGCGATTGAAAACCATTGCTCACAGGAAGAAATGCCGAAGTCGCTGATTATCATTTCCGATATGGAGATTGACGAAGCGGATGAACAGAATCACCGTGAAAACTTCTACGACTATGTTTCTAGAGTATACGAGGAACACGGCTACAAAATCCCGAACGTGGTTTTCTGGAATGTAGATAGCCGGCACGACGTATTTCTGGCAGACAAGGACAGGAAAGGCGTACAGCTTGTTTCTGGTCAGTCTGCAAGTACATTTAAGAACCTAATCGGTTGCGTGGACAAGACCCCGGTAGAAATGATGTATTCTGTGCTGAACAGCGAACGCTATCAGGCGATTCAGATTTGAGGAGGAATTATGACAATAGCAGTGGATTTTGACGGCACATTAGCAGATACAGACGCAACAAAAATCTATGCGCCAAACACAAAACTGATAGATTATCTTATTGACCGTCGTAAAAATGGAGATAAAGTGATTTTATGGACATGCCGAGAGGGTTCCAGACTGGCTCAAGCGGTTGAATGGTGTAAAAAACAGGGATTAGAGTTTGATGCGGTAAATGATAATCTTACAGGATTGAAACTGTTCGGAATGAACCCACGGAAGATTGCGGCTGATCTGTATATTGACGATATGTCATCGAACAAAGATGAATTTGATTTGCCATTCAGGGGGCAAGCATAATGGCAGCATTAGACGGAAAAATCACAATCGAAAGAGAACTCAGACCCTGTATCGTACACATACCATGTAAAGTATCTCAACAGATTGATGTAAGTAACAATAGCATACGATATGGAGCGCTTGAACGAGAAAGTGAAGATAAGTTTGTAAAGGGCTTGTTCCATATGTGGAGCCCCGCAACCGGAAAAGCCATTGTCGAATATTCAGACGGCACAATCCACGAGGTAGAACCAACACATATACGGTTTGTGGACAATGCAATGAGTGAATATGCGTTCCCGGAAATGGAGGATTTCCAAAATGGCAACAATCAGTAAAAAGGTATGCGATAGATGCGGAAAAGAGTTAAAATTTTCGGGTTGGACAGCAAAGATATTTGGTTTGTCGAGAAAAGTATTTGTACGAAAATTATATAACGGAAACCCAGACGGATACAGTTACTGCGACTTTGATTATGAACTCTGCCCTAATTGTACAAAAAAACTCGAAAAGTTTCTGAGGTGCGAGAATGAGCCTCAATAAATCCATCCAATCAGGAAAAGAACACCGCAAACCTTATCGTGGAGCAAAATCCATAGACAGCACCTGCCGGAACCATGGAAGCTGCGAGTGGTGCCATGGGAACCGCACCCATAAGAACGATAAACGGGAACTGGAGGCAGAACAGGAGGTGAATGAATACAATGAGTGATTTCTTCAGAAGATTATTCTGCAAACATGATTATGAACAAGAATATCTCCACATGATAGATGGCGGTATGGATAAACTTTATAAATTGACTTGCAAGAAGTGCGGGAAAGAAACATTTGTAAGAGGCGGACTTCTCTACAAATATTTTAGGAGTAAAAGATAATGAAACTTTTCTTTGACATGGAATTCACAGGGCTTAGGAAGAACACAACTCCTATCAGCATTGGAATTGTATCTGAGGACGGGAAGAAGTTCTATGCAGAGTTTACGGATTATGATGAAAGCCAGTGCGATGACTGGATAAAGGAAAATGTAACCTCTGAACTACTGCACGATACAGAAAAATGGTATGAAGGGATTGCCGATAGGCAAATACATGGAATTAAAAAGATTATTTCATACGGATTAAAGGATTGGCTCCAACAATTCGATGAAATCCAATTTGTTTCCGATGTATGCCATTACGATTTCGTCCTCCTGATTGATTTGCTGACGAATGGAGGGACAGCCCTTGATTTGCCAGATAATATTTCGGCTGTATGCCACGACATCAATCAGGACATAGCAACGTATTTTGAGGTTTCCGATAGAGAAGCATTCGACATGAACCGGGAAGAAATCCTGGACAGACTGAAAGGGTATCATGTGGTTGGAGAGAAACATAATTCTCTATATGACGCGGAGATTATCAAAGAAATTTATGAGGAAATAGGTTATGGCCTTTAATGTTATCGACCTAAAAACGCGAGAATATCCAGACTTAGAACATATTGCCACAACCGAGGAATGGGCGCAGAACCTCATTCCGTGCGACATGGATGGTTTTTGATCAATGAGGACGGAAATTTACTTCTGATGGACGAATGCGGGAATTACGCATACTGTCCGCCGGACAGATTTAAAGTGACTTTTGATTTGCCAGTGCATTCAGCAGGTGATTGATATGCGAAAGATTATTTTCCTTGACATTGATGGAGTCCTGAACTCTATGGATTATTTCGAGCAGACGAAAGACTGTAAAGGCTATATAGAAATAAATCCTGAAAAGGTAAAACTACTGAAAGAAATCATTGACCGAACTGGCGCACAAATCGTTCTTTCATCAACGTGGAGAGATTTAGCGCAAAGAGAAAATGAACCGGAACATCCCATGTATACATATTTGACCGATACACTCAAAGAATACAGCATGGAAATTATAGACCATACGCCATATATCGGACAGGACAGACCAAAAGAAATCAGGGCATGGCTGGATAATCAACAGGATAAAGATATTCAGTTTGTCAGCCTTGATGATGATTTTCAGGAACAAAAATATGATGAGGTTGGCATTGGTGATTGCCTTGTGAGAACATCTTTCTATGAAAAATATGGAGGGCTGAGACGGGAACACGTTGAAAAAGCTGTTGAGATTTTAAATTGGGAGGATGGCAATGTTATTTGTAAAAGCAGACAAAGCAATGGAGAAACTCGGATTTGAGAAAATAAAAGAGAATGAATTCGGTGCAATCTACCGGAAAGAAATCAAGAAGTATAAGTTTACTCAAAGGCTGGATATCGGGCATAAAGCGGACGGAAATCATCTCATCCAGTCTTACGTTGAGGGAACGAATTCTGATGGATTTAATGACTGTGTAGGTATTACATATCCAGAAATGAAAGCGGTTATGAAGAAGTTTCGTGAACTGAAAAGAAAGTATAGGTGGTAGAAATGCTTAGTTTCAACATAGACTCCAAAGAGTCAGCAGAAAAATTAATCCGTCTCTGCGAGAAATACAGAGACGATACCGAAGTTGATGTGATCTGCGGAAGGCAAACTGTAGATGGGAGAAGTTTTCTTGGAGTAATTTCTTTGGCAGGGAATTTTGTGACAGTAGATCCACAGACAAATGATAAAGCCGTTCTGGAGCAATTTAAAAACGATCTGGAAAAAATAAAACAATAAGTTCAGGAGGATTTAGCAGTGTCAAATATAGATCACCCATCACATTACACCTACAGGAAACATGAGTGCATAGATGAGATGATAGCAATGTTTGGAGTGGATGCCGTGATTTCATTCTGTAAATGTAATGCCTGGAAATACCGGTATAGGGCTGATAATAAAGGAAATCATGATGAAGATATGGAAAAGTCAGATTGGTATATAAATAAAGCCATGGAGCTTCAATCAGGAGTTCTTTATGGGAAGGAAGCGTGGTGAATTTATTGAATAACCTATTTACTATTCAAAATGCTTGCGAAGTTGTTCGGGAAGAGCTTTTGAAGCACGGGGATCTATATAGAGCGTTTTCGGCAAGTATTTACAGCGCACTAAATGGTATTCCAGAAGGCACGTTTATTGATGAAATGCCAGAAATTATTCTGAAAAGGATTATCGGGGAGGAATAGAGAATGAAAGACAAGATCAAACAAGGCGGAATTGTTGCTGCGGCCGTAATTCTTTTATTGATATTGTGCGGGGGAGTAAGTTGGATTATTACATGCGGAATCATAAAACTGATTACTATGTGTTTTGGGTTAGAGTTTAGCTGGGTGATTGCCACTGGAATATGGCTGATAATTTGTATTCTGAAAAGTATTTTTAATGTGACTGTAAAAAAGGATTAGGTAAGGCATATGTGGTTTAGATATTTAGTGACATTTCTTGTTTTATTGTTAGTGCTGTGCATTTTGTTCTTTATGAGAGGATTTTCCTTAAAAGACAACAAAGCGTTCTACGTCGGATTTGGAACAATGATGTTTGGGTACATAGCAAGCGCTATTATGATGTGGGTGTAAATATTGTTTTGGGATGTCGCCAAGCGGTAAGGCACAGAACTTTGACTTCTGCATTGCGTGGGTTCAAATCCCACTATCCCAGTTTAGTTTTCTTTTATATTTTGAGCCGTAAAACCACCACGCTTTAGCTTGGTGGATGTAAGGCAGTTTGAGCCAGCCTAAGCTGGCGGTTGACCTTGTGTATCGTTAGAAAATATAACACCACACGGAGGTCAACGAATGGATACAAAGTACAGAAGTAAAGGGCATTGCAAGTTCTTGTTACGATATCATCTCATCTTGGTTTGCAAGTATCGGTTGAAACTGATGAGTGCCAGTAATATATCCAGTGACATCAAAAAGCTGTCTGAGCAAATAGCTAAGAAACACAATGTTGACATCTGGTATCTTGAGTCGGACGAAGACCATATTCACCAACGCCGCAGGGCAGGAAGCCTCGACTTCTGCAAGTTGTGGGAGGAATGCCCGATTCAGCGACGTATTTTGATTTCTAGCATTGAACTTCGCCAAAATATATGATATAATGATTTTGGTGAAGAAAGAGAGGTTCGTATATGCAACAAACAATTACAGCAAAACTTCAGATTTTAATAAATCCTTCTGATAAGCATATTATCTGTGATACCATGAAGGCTTATTCTGATGCCTGCAATTATGTGTCAAATTACATATACAAAACCCACAATCTGAGTCGTTACAGTGTACAGACGGCTACGTATTATCAAATACGTGAAGTCTATGGACTCCGTTCTCAAATGGCAGTATCATGTGTGCGTACAGTTATTGCTAAATACAAAACTATTCTTGAAAATCAGAACGAATGGATTAAACCTTCGTTCAAAAAGCCCCAATTAGACCTCGTATGGAACAGGGATTATTCTCTTCATTCTAAAAATGACATTTTTTCTGTCAACACGTTAAATGGTCGTATAAAGGTATCTTTTTATAAGAATGGCTTTGAACAGTATTTTTCTAATGACTGCAAATTTGGTACGGCAAAACTTGTTAATAAGCATGGCAAGTTTTACTTGCACATACCGATAACATATGAAATTTCGGAATTAAAACAATCTGAGATTTCTAATATTGTCGGCATAGACCGTGGACTCAGATTTCTTGCTACTACTTATGATAGTAATGGAAAATCTGTATTCTATAATGGAAATGTCGTTAAACAAAAACGTGCTCATTACAAAGTCTTGCGTAAACAGTTGCAACAAGTTGGTACTCCATCTTCAAGACGAAGATTGAAAGCTATTGGTCAGCGAGAAAACCGTTGGATGCGGGATGTGAATCATTGCATCTCTAAGGCACTCGTTGAATCAAATCCCGATGGTTCTTTATTCGTAATTGAAGATTTAAGCGGTATTCGTTCTGCAACTGAACGTGTCCGAGTTAAAGACCGTTATGCTTTTGTATCATGGTCTTATTACGATTTGGAACAGAAATTGTCTTACAAGGCTTTAAAACACCACCAGCTTGTAAAAAAGGTTAATCCTGCGTATACAAGTCAGACTTGTCCTAAATGTGGTCATACTGAAAAATCAAATCGCAATAAGAAATTACATATCTTTTGTTGTAAAAATTGTGGTTACCAATCCAATGATGACCGTATTGGAGCAATGAATCTGCATCGTATGGGAATAGAATTTTTAGTACCTGATGCAGTTGCTATGGAGTAAATCTCTATAGTACAGGTATATGTCAACATGCCTATGATGTAACGCCACTTTTGATAGTAATATCAAACGACGAAATGCGGAAGGCTTAAGCCGTTATACCACAGGGCAGTTACAAGCTCCGACCTCTAAGGTATTAACTGTAGGTCGGAGTAGTTGACGCTACGCTTGAAATCTTTGTGAACGCTACGAAATCCAGTACATTGAACAAGAAGAGAGTTACACCTCAAAGTCGAGTTTTCTTGACAACGATGTGTTGCCAGAATACAATCCCGAACAACTATATAAAGGTAAGTTCAGCGGAAAACGCATCTACAGAGGTTTGTATCAAAGCGCAAATGGTACAAAAATCAATGCTGACGTGAACGGCGCAGCAAACATTCTAAGAAAAGCAAACAGGTTCGACTCGTCGATACTGTGTCAAGGATTTTTGGCGAATCCTCAAAGAATAAGGTTAGCATAATTGCAGCAAACTTCTTTGGAATCCCCGAAGCTTTAGCTTCGTGGGTACGTCAATTGGTATATTGTCCTTCACCACCTACGGCAATGGCTGTGATTAAAGGGGCTTCAAATGCCCCGGGTAGTTTTGGTGCCCGCCCCAGTTAGACAGGATAGTCCGTGAGCAGGACGATAAATAATGCGGAAACCGCCGAAGGACGGTTAAGGATCATTAGCTCAGTTGGTAAGAGCAGACGGCTCATAACCGTCCGGTCATAGGTTCGAGTCCTATATGATCCATTCCTCCATAGCTAGTCCACAATAGGCTGTCATGGACGGCAGCGGCTATGGTAGGAGCCTGCTCATGTACCCAAGAGGTTAATGGAACGGTCTGCAAAACCGTGATCGTCAGTTCGAGCCTGACCATGAGATATTTCCCACCGAACAGGATAAAGCAACCTACTAGCAAAGTCCTGTAAAAAACTTTTCCAGAGAGATGAGACCATTGGCCGTGAGGAGTAGTAGTCGGTAATTCTGGAAAATCCCAGGAAGTATGACGAGAAGTGCGTACCAGATGAGTCATAAACCGCACAGGTGGTTTTATAATGGGATATAGGTCGGTAGTTCAACTGGAAGAACAGCAGTCTCCAAAACTGCGAGATAAGAGTTCAAATCTCTTCTGGCCTGTTGCAGAGTTTTAGTTGCGGAGTCTCTGCGGTAAAAAATAAAGAACCGTAACAGTGGGAGAAGGGGTGGTGCCCAACTCTCCCAGCTAAGCCGATTTAGTTCAGTGGTAGAACAGCGGATTCGTACCCCGTATGTCACCTGTTCAATTCAGGTAATCGGCTTTGCAACAGCTCAGATGACCGGTACATCGGCGGCACGATAAGCCGTGAAAGGTTGTTGCGAAAAACGATATGATATAGAGGTCAGCCATCTCCGATTGACTACCGGGATTCTCCTCTTGCCAGTACCAAGATGCGCAGGGTAAAGTGGCCGGGAAAAAACTGGCATTATCATATCAGATTTTGCCTATCTGCCAAGCGCAGAAAAGGTTTCTTGAATCGTTTCGGCGGTTCATGCGTGGGCGTAAGCCGATGGATAAGCCGTGTCAAGTATATGGCAACTTTCATGCTGGAAACCACAATATGATTGTGGGACGCCGGGCTTATATCGCAGTCCAAAATGGGGCTTGAGGATGGTTGCAAACGTTGGGAGTGAAATGCTCAAGCATGATGGGCTGGAATAGGAGAACAACCCCATCGCAAAACGTTCTGGCATAGATAAATTATTTACTTGCAGGTGATTTGTGCGCAGAATGTACGTCAAGGAAAAGACATTAAACCCCACCTGACGGCAAATGGTGTAAAATGCGGTTCCCGTAGGTAGACGTATCGGGATTAAACTACACGCCAGAGAGGATTCGCCGCAAATCAATATTGAAATCCGGTACGTGGTCGCACAGGATGCCCGAATGGGCGATATTGATTAACCGGTGGATAGTAGCGAAAAGGGTAGCGCTGATATCATTAAGTCTGATAGTGGTCGAGTGTTTATGACACAGAGGGCGCTTGTAGGAATGCAGACAGTGTGGAGTTCGATTCTCCACCTATCCATGGGCTTTGCGTATTGAGCCAATAATCAGTGCGTGGTGTGCGGTGGCGGAATAGGTAGACGCTTAATAGCATACGTGGGAATAAGACACAATAACAACCCAACCATCAAACTGTAAGGCGGGGCGGTCTTGCAGTGATACGCCCAGTGTCATGCTGAGTGCAAATCTCAGCCCGCACATTCCAGAGAATTGCAATCTCTGGAAAGACGTTCACTTACTCTCAAAAGTTCCGTGAAAGGCATACATGATTGTTCGAGTCAATCACACGGAATCGGGTG
>ERZ1664526.22-NODE-22-length-10765-cov-9.612232_pt1 | contig 10765 bp, 2 predicted proteins | sample MGYA00575330_ERZ1664526 | MGnify/ENA primary metagenome ERZ1664526 (study PRJEB40874, sample SAMEA4040743) | Gallus gallus | biome: gut; material: content | place: India | collected 2016-01-01 | study: EMG produced TPA metagenomics assembly of PRJEB14491 data set...
GAATATAATGGAGATGTTTCCAGATTTTTATATACAGAGATTATTAACCCATTATCTGAAATGAAGCCGGAGGCTCAACAGGCATTATCTGAACTAATTACATTAGATCCTAGCAATATGAGTGTGGGCGACTATAAGAATATAGTATCCAAAGCCCTTAGTTCCGCTTTCCCGGATAATGCTGAATTACAAAATCAAATGCGTAAAACGCTTGGTTTTGATAAAGTTGTAGATGAAGCCGAGGATCAAGCGAATGCACTGAAAAATGTACTTGGAAAAGAATTTTCAGATGCAATTGATTCCATGTCTTTGGATGAGCTTGAAAAAGGTTATGATGTCGTTATCAATGGCGATGAAGCAATTTCTACCGTTGATGAATTGAAAGATAAAATAAAACAAGCTCAAGCGTTGGCCGCAACATCGGTTGATCTGGATGTCCATACTAATATGGACGCCATTGCCACCGCATTAGAATCTGCAAATGCCGGTGCAGATTATGAAAACGCTATAACATATCTGGAAAAAGCAAAAGACCTATTTGATAAGGGGCTTGTTGGTACAGATGATTTTAAATCTATAGCAGCTTACTTATCTCCTACTGGTTCTGATGATCCGGTTAATTTTGCAGAAAATTATAGTAAGGCGGCAAGATATTTAACCGAAGATGGTCAAGGTGTTCAGAATTTCCTTAAGGATTTGGAATCTAAAGGAATGGCATCAATGGAAACACTATCCGATGGCACGCAGCAATGGACATATGACATTAAAGATTTGGAACAGGCTGCGTCAGATATGGGAATTGGCTTTGAGTTCATGATGGATATGTTTGGCCGACTTGAAGATTATGGATTTCATAATAATTTTGTTGGTTCTGTTGAAGATGGTACACAACGTATCGCAGATTTAGCTGCCGAATTAGCACAGGAAGAAGCGAAGCTTGCGCAATTACAGGCGGAGGGTGCCGATACTACCGCTATTGAGCAACAGCAAGCAAAAGTAAACGCTCTTAAAAACGATATTAACGAAACCAGTGCCGCGATGGAAGAACTGATTGCAAAATCTGCATCGGATTACAATCAGGAAATTAATGCTGCTAAACAAACAATTGAATCTTTGCAAAAAGAATATCAGAATCTTCAAGATAATCCTGATCTATATGGAGATAATACAGAACTTGTCGCCGAGAAACTTGAAGAGCAAATTCGTAGTATTGCGGGCGAGTATGGTATTGAGCTTGATGCCGATCTTAATATTAAACAGCCGGATACGGTTCCAACAATTACAGTTGATTCCATCTTCAATAAGGCTGATTTAGACTCTCAACTTGCAAATCTTGCATCAGGACAGAAAATCAAATTTGGTGCAGAACTTGATGGAACATTTTCAGATATAACTGCACTGATGAACGAAAATGGAACTGTAACATTTAGTGCAAATATTGATGGTGTCGAACAACAGGTCGCTTTAGTTAAAGACGAAAACGGAACAATTACTTTTACAGCTGATACTGCTGCGGTTGATGAAGAAACTCAAAAGACCGATGGTGGCGAAAGAGTAACTTCGTATACACCAGATACAAGTCAAATTGATGTTGTAAATGCCGTAACTGATGGTGGAGAACGTGCGGTAGAATATTTTGCGAATACTGTGAATCTCCCGAATTATTTTCCTGCCATAACAAGAACTGTTAATTATGTAGCAAGTGGTGTTGGGGCGGCTGCATTGGCGTTAGAATCTGCAACCGGCAAAGCATCTGGCACAATGTTGGCACCAGCAAGGGTATCAGGAACAGCATATAATGTATTGAATCTCAAACCTGCATATGCAGGTGGAAGTGTTGCATTGCCAAGAGATGAAAAAGCCGTGGTGAATGAGGAAGATACTGAATCAATTATCCGTGACGGTGTTTGGAGTTTGATTCCAGGTGGTATGCATATTGAATCTTTGAAGAAGGGCGATATCATACTAAATGCACGGCAAACAAAATCTCTATTACAATATGGTAAAGCTCCGGGGCATGCAAGAGCATATGCTCAAGGAAGTTTATTATCTGCATATGCTGGCGGTTCTGGTGGCGGTGGATTCTTTACTGGAGGGTCTGGTGGTTCTTCTGGCATGTCCGGATCTTACAATAATAATACAGCCAACGTGGCTAAAGCGGCCGAAAACGCAGCTGAATCAGTATCAGAAGCCGCCGATGAATTTAAAGAAGCATTTGATGAAATTGAGATACTTCTTGATCGTATGGATCGAAGTCTTCAAAAACTCACAGATTCTATAGAAACATATTCTTATGACCTGTCTAAACAATCCTCTGTTTCAGACCAGGCGATGAATCAGATCCGTGGCAATCTTGCTACTCTTCAGCAGGCTTATAACAGATATATTCAGGAAGCAGATAGTGTTGGGCTTGATGAATCTTGGGCTTCAAAAGTCAGAGACGGATCTATAAACGTAGAAACAATTACAGACGAATCCCTGATGGACAGAATCAAGGATTACGAAAATTGGTATAATAAAGCGCTTGACGTACAGGACACAATAGCTGATTACCAGAGTCAGCTCTTAGATCTTGCTACAGAGAAACTCGATAATATAGAACAATATTTTGAAAACCGAACGAATTATAATGATGAGTTTGGTTATCTGACAGATGTTTCTACTTTACAGGAAGCTCTGGACAAACTGACAGCGGAACTTGATAAGCAAGTTGCATCTGGCGTTATCAAGGAAGGCTCAAACGAATTTTATGAGGCAATGTCAAAAATTTCCGAGATGCAACAGGCGCTCATCGAAGCTACTCTGAAAAAGTATCAGGATATCATAGATAATCTTGATCGTATCAGCACTACTCTTGACAATTCACTTGAACTGAAAGAAGCTCGTGGCGAAACGATTACCGAAGAGGATTATCAGCGTCCGCTTGAAGTGGCAAACGAACAGATTGATGAGCTGTATAAGAAACGTGAACAACTGTTAAAACAGCAGGCGATTTATGATGTTGGTTCTGAATTGTATGACGATTATGCTGACCAGATTGCAGATGTCGATGATGAAATTTATGGTTTGCTCGGAGATATTGAAGACCTCAAAGATAAAATTTGGGAAGTAAGATGGGAGCCGTTCTTTGATGGAATGGAGGCTGCGGAAAATCTCAGAAAAGAGATGGATGAAGTCAGGGATTTACTTGGCGATGAAGCATTTATTGGAAGTAATGCTGGTTTAACATCTGATGGACTAACAAATTTAGCGCTTATATCTTCCGCAATGAATGTGGAGAAACAGCGCATACGTGATTTTCAAGAAGCCATTGCAAAATTAAATGAGGATCTTGATGCGGGAAACATTTCTACAAGCGAGTACGAAGAGCAGTTAGATTCATTCCTCTTAGAAATTCGTTCGGGTGTATCGACGGTCAATGACTATGAGGATGAAATACTTTCACTTCATGAAGAGATGCTTAAGGCGGAGAACGATATTATTCAAAGCAGCATAGAAAAATATCAGAAATTGAATAAAGAACGTCAACAGTCTGATTCCTATGCTAGAAATATCCGTAATCAAACAAAAGAAATCAACCAAATTGAGGCACAGTTATCAGCCTTGAGCGGTGTTACCAACGAGAGTGCTTTAAGGCAAAAGAAGTTGCTCGAAGCCCAGCTTGCAGAGTTGCAGGATGAATTGGATCAGACTCAGCAGGATCATGCATATGATGTTCGAGATCAGGGATATCAAAACTTAAGCGATTCTCTCAATGAAGAGCTTGAAAATACATTGGATAATATTAAGTATAATAGCTCTGAGCAAGAACGTGTTATATCCGAAATGCTCAATCATATTGTCAATAACTATGCAGATGCTTATGACAAAATCAATCAAATCATCTCTGATACAGGTCTTGTACCATCAGATGGTTTTCAGCAGGTAATTGATAATATAGGTTCACAATCCGGTGCAGAGTCCCAGGTTAATGATAGTAATACTATTGCACCGGATTATAACCCTAGTGATTTTACAAATGTCAATACGGGACAGATTCAATCTGGCTCCAATCAAAGCCATAATGATTTTATTGAATCAGAAATTAAAAAAGAGCCAAATATTGACAATCGTCCGGTCGCGCAAATCACACTTAAACCTAAATCTATCTCCATTGAGGAAGGCAAAAGCGCTACGATTTCCGCCAATATCAGACCGACAGACGCAGCAAATAAATCTGTTAAATGGAGTTCTTCTAATATTGCTATTGCTACTGTAAGCAATGGAGTCGTAAAAGGTATAAAGCCGGGAAGCGCACAGATTACTTGTGCCGCGCTAGACGGTTCTGGCGTGTCTGCCACTGCTACAGTTGTAGTTACAAAGAAACCAGATCCACCCAAACCGCAACCGCCAGCATCAAGCGGTGGCGATGGCATACCGAGAGTTGGAGATGTTGTCACATTTACAGGATCCTATTATTATGATTCATGGGGACAAAACCCGGCTGGAAACTTATATTCTGGCATTGCCGGAGGCGTTGTAATTGATGCATATTCCGCATCTAAATATGGTGGAGGTGCAAGTTTTACCGGAGGTTATGACGTCCACATTAAGTCTGCCGATGGTAGATATGGGGATCTTGGATGGGTTAGTCTCAACCAAATTAGTGGATATGCTACTGGTACAAAAGGTATAACTAATCCGGTTGAAATTGCTCGAGTAGATGAAATGGGTAAGGAACTTCGCATTAAACGTGGTGGTGATATCTATGAGATGTTCCGTTATGGCGATGCTGTAGTTCCGAAGCATATGACTGACAACCTGTTTACTCTTGCAGATCACACTAACGAAATTATGGAAACAATTAATAGTGTCGATCGAAATGGTGGAGAAATTACTATTAATAATAATTATGATAGTTTACTACATGTTGATGGCAACGTCGATAAAGACACACTGCCGGGATTACAAGAATTATTATTCAAATCATACCAATACACCAGCAAACAGATGAAGCGTGATGCGACACTACAGGGAATAAGACGGACGCTATAAACTTTATTTGAATTGGAAGGGGCGGGAATATATCTCGCCCTCTTATTATTATATGAATTGAGGTGATACTTAAATGATTGTGGTTTGCAAGGACTTCGAATTTGATGGCAAAACATTGGCTGGACAGAATTATTCATCTTTAAATTTTGACGATGACACTACTCTTCCGTCAAGTATAGTGCGAGAAATGGATAGCGGGTCAATGAATCAATATAGAATAGAAATAAATGGTTTTGGAATTAAATATTCGGATACTCTTGTATTCGATTTACATATTGCGAAGAGCTTTGACGAGTATACATCTCAGGAAGAAATGGAGTTTACGCCTGATGAATATGATGCATTAGTAGCATGGTTAAGTTCGCCTCAAGAAAATAAGTGGATGACTATAACTACTGAAAATAATAAGGTAAGCAAAGTTAAAGGATATTTTTCATCTATTCAACCGTATGATAATTGGGGTATTTGTTATGGCGCACGATGCACATTTACTTGCAACTCTCCATTTTCTTATACTGAGAAAACATATGAAACCAATATTTCAGGAGTACAAAATTTCTTGTTGAATAATGAAAGTAGTGATTATTATGACTATGCTTATCCTACTTTTGTGATTGAACCTACCCGTAATGAAGAGATTTTTATTCATAATTTATCTGACACTGAGATATTGGATAATGGGCCATTTGCAGTTGCAAGTGATGTATCTTCTAATATTAGCACACTGCAGGATAAAATTACAGTATACGCACGGATTAATTCACTTTCTGTTGAATATATGATGGATACAGAGACAAAAGACATTAAGTTAATTTGTAATGGCACAGGATTACTATTCTATATGACTGATAACTACGGAATCAAGAATAAATATGTTGCCTACTATTTAGAAACTGACCGTCAGTATTATATATGTCGTGGAGGTTTCTTTTATTGTACTCTTCTATCCGCTTTGACAGTGACTCTGGATTGTAAAAATCTTGGAGTTTACGATTCATTAGATCGTCCGGTTTTGTATACAGATATTGGAATTCAAGATGAAGACGAAATCTATTGGATGCGATTGGTTTATGGCAATAATAGCATTCGAGCGATGGGACATTTTAACTTATCAGCAACCTATCTTGAGCCAAGAAAGGGGTTGTTAATTTAAAATGCAGATTAATCGTGATTATTATAATCGAATCGAGCCATCTCGTATTTATCTTGCCACCCCTAGCAAACGGATTTTGTGTGCATTAAATAGTGTCGATACGTCGGAAGTATCTTTTACTGGCAATGCAAATGATATATCTACAATCTCTTTTACTATAACTCAATATATCGAAAACGACAAAGGCAAGCGAATTCCCGCAAATGGTTATGATTTAATTTCACGTTATATGAAATTATATGTAACAAATATCGGCTGGTTCATACTTGATTCACCTACAACTCATCATACCGGCACGTACGAATATAAAGAAATTACGGCATCGTCGGCGCAGATTGAGTTTAATCAAGTTCCATTAGACCAATGGAAAGTAAATAGAGGAACAACAGATTCTCTTGAAATGCTTGTAGATGGTAATGTGGAAGAAATTGAGGGAGTAGAGTTTGCAAAAGAAAATATTAAATTTTGCAATTCGGATAATCCAGCACTTAGTTTGGTAGATATACTTATATCAAAAGTACCCGGTTGGCAGGTTGGATATATTGATAATATCCCAAAAACATATGAGAGTATTGAAAATGGTGAAGTTGTAAGTACTACAGTCTTATTGGCTGATGAAGTTGGAACATTCGATATAGATTATCAAGATTGTTATTCGTTTCTAGTTCAGGATTTCGAAAAATATTTTAACTGCGTAGTTGACTTTGATTATATGAATTTTAAAGTCAATTTCTATCGAGTAGAAAACTACGGAAATGATACAAATGTTACCATTGGATTTCGTAATGTAGAAAACTCCAATGATATTACCATAGATGATGAAAATATATTTACAAAATTTCGTGTTGCAGGCGGAGATGGATTAGGAATTGAACAATTTAATGGTGGAAGCAATTATCTAATTTCTCTTGATGACTATCGTCTTAACAAAAAATATCACAGTGAATCTACTATAATGAACTATAAACAATGGGAAGAATTTTGTAATACAGCGAGATACCAGTATGGTGAATATTCGAAACAATGGAATACCCTACAAAATGAAATCTCAGAATTGCAGACTCGTGTACCTGTTGGTGATGTTAATCCTGAAAACTGGGCTAATCTTAGCGATGATGCTCTTCTATCTCTCAAGGCCGACTATGAAGCACAAAAGTTAGGATATGAAAAGATCTACGTTGATGAAGATGGAAACTTTGATCAAGAAGCACTTGATGCATCTCCGGACGCGAACACATACCATCAAATTGTAGACGTTATATTGCCCAATATCGAAATTGAAATAGCCAATAGAGAATTACCTACCTCAGAAGGCGAAACTGATTATATCGAAGAATATGAAACGACATGGGAATGGTACGGGGTTAATGAGCTTCAAATTAAATTACAGTCGTATCAGGATATTGTTAATATTTTAAAGAAAAGTCACTATGATTTAACATGGGAAAGATACCAGGAGTTATCTCAGCAGGATGTCGAAAATTATCCTGTTTTAACACAGGATGGCTTCGAAGATAAACATAATGAATATTTGAAAAATGCGGCGCAATTAGATGAATCAAATCCGGATTCATGCGCATATGCATTGGCTCAACGCAATGCTGAAGTTGAAACAAAACAAGAAGAGCAAAACGCAGTCAATGAACTACGTATCGATTTAGCAAAGAAAATGGATATCAATACATGGACGATTTCTGAATACGAGAACTATGTTTTAACCAACGAAAACAATGAAATATTGACAGATGAAAATAATAATGTCCTAACGTTACCATCGGGTGACGAAAATTATTTCCTAGATTTCGAGTTAAATGAAATATCTCATATTCTGAATCAGACCACATATACAAATGAAAATATTTTTGTATCGTCAATCCAGGACTTAACGGATACTGTTTTGATGCAGCAGAAGCTGTGTGAAACGGCGCTGGATGATATTGGTGTATATTCGATTCCACAGGCCACATATACAACAACAATGGATAATATTTTGGCGGCTGCAGGGAATGAATTACATGCTCACGATTTGTCATATGGTAACTTTATTCGTCTAGGACTACGTGATGATTATTATGTGAAGTTACGTGTAACATCTATATCATTTAATCCATGTCTTTATGATAACAATTTTACCATTCAATTTTCAAACATGATCAAGTCTGGTAAAAAGCGGAATGACTTTGTTGCTTTACTTGATATGGCAGGTAATTTAAGTCAGTCTTCTGCTTCTACTTCATATTCGGGAAATATTGAATTATCTGATGATAATATCTATAAGATTCTTGAAAAGCTTCTTCAATCATCCATTTTTAATAACAAGGTCAACAATATAGTTAATAATAATCCGGGATATGGATCTTCTGGCGGTGGCAATTATTTAACACCCGGAGATATTTATGGGAATAATGGCTTTTTTGAATATATCCAAGCAGAATTGATTGCCGCCGGAAAAATTGTTGCAAATAGTGGTGATTTTAAAGAATTATCGGCATTAGTGGCGCAAATCAACAATCTGTTGGCGGGTAACATTTCTGCGGAATTGGGGCACATCATTGAATTGACTGCCGAAAATGTGTCGATAGACGAAGCGGTAATCCGTGATCTTATCGCCGCTAATATTACTGTATCTATGCTTAAAGCAGGATCTATTTCAGCTGACGATTTTAACATTGTATCGGATGATGGCGGAATGAGTATTGTCGGAAATACAATGCAGTTTAAAGATAAAGATGGACACATTCGGATTCAGATAGGCCGTGATTCAAATAATGACTTTACATTTGTATTATATGATGAGACTGGTACGGGTGTATTAATTGATTCAACTGGGATTAAAGAATCTGCAATATCGGATGGGCTTATTAATAACGATATGGTAGCTGATGGTACATTGTCTAAAGATAAGTTAAGCTTTGATATTGTTGAAGGTGACGGCAATGGAAATCTTGATGCTGGAAAGGTTATCATAGATGGACATGGAATCGATGTAGAATTTACATCGGTAAAACAAACTATCACCGAAACAAATAATCGGATAGATAACTTAACTGGACAAATTGGATCGATTGAATTAATGGGAGGACAAATCTTCAAAAGTATACAGGGGGTTGTAACACCTACTTCTATTACTGTAACTGCTGTTTGTCGGAATGGCGCTGAAGTTTCACACTGGTATATAGACGATGTTGAAAATACCTCTTATGTTGCACCTGATAAATTATCAATCACGATACCTTCTTCTTTTATGGATGGCAAAAATTCATGTACGGTGAAAGTAACTGATTCTACTGGTGAACTATATGATATGCAAACTTTATATCTGATTTCTGATTCTACTGGCGCAACGGGTCAAGCTGCAATTTCAGTGATTATTACAAGCGAACATGGAACCGTATTCGATGAAGATACAGCGATCAGTTCTACATTATGCACATGCAATGTATTCGAGGGCGTAACTGAAGTGACACCAAATTCTTATAATTGGTTGATGATTCAGGACGACGCCGCTGATTGGACAAGCATTGGAACTACTAAAACAATTACATTAAATCTTGATAAATCTAAAATTCGCACACGCTTAAAATGTGAAGTGGATTTAGATATTGGAGGTGATTAATAAATGGCTGAAGATACAAGAAAGAATATATTAGATGTCGATGTTGTACAAAGCATTGACAAAACAGATACTGTCTTAGTAAACGATAATAATTCATTAAAACAGGTAAGCGTTGAAACTCTGGTTTCATCTGGTATTCCTGATCAGTATGTAACGGAATCTGAACTTACTGGAAAAGGTTATGCTACTACTACTGATTTGCCAACAAAAATATCAGATTTGGAAAATGATAGCGGATTTGTTACAAACAGTGATATACCTGAAAAACTACCAAATCCTCAGAAAATCATTTTCACCGGCGCTGTTTCTGCTGAATATGATGGCAGTTCGCAACAGACGGTCAATATCCCAATTGGTACTGGTGGAGGAGGAACGACAGATTATACTGACCTTTCTAATAAACCTCAACTCAATGGTGTTACGCTAGAAGGAAATAAAACTCTTGACCAGGTAGGCGCGCTAGCAAAGAATCAGGGATCCAATAATTCAGGGAAATTTCTCTCTGTTGGAAGTGATGGAAATGTGGTTCCTGCGGATGCTCCATCCGGCGGATCCGTGGATCCGGAACAGATCAAGCAGGCCGTGAACGGTTATCTGGAAGAGAATCCGGTGTCTGGCATGACCGCAGAACAGGAGCAGCAGCTTAACCAGAATACCTCAGACGTTTCTGATTTAAAGAGTGCTTTATCTAAGACAAATTTTGGATGGACAAATCAGCAAATAGTACTTTTACAAAGTTTGTTTGATTATCTTGTATATTCCGATCAAGAAACAGGGCAATCTATTGCGGATAGTCTCATCTATTCTCTTAAAAATAACACCGAAATACCTGATGAGCCTGAAGAGCCAGAAAATCCGGAGGAAATTTATTATAATATAACGTATTCTTTGGAGAATGTTACAAGTGATAATAATGAAACGAGAATTAAAAAAGGAGAATCATATATAGCAAATCTTTCACC
>ERZ1664526.23-NODE-23-length-10734-cov-4.579830_pt1 | contig 10734 bp, 16 predicted proteins | sample MGYA00575330_ERZ1664526 | MGnify/ENA primary metagenome ERZ1664526 (study PRJEB40874, sample SAMEA4040743) | Gallus gallus | biome: gut; material: content | place: India | collected 2016-01-01 | study: EMG produced TPA metagenomics assembly of PRJEB14491 data set...
ATATTGACAATTTTAGCAAATAGGTGTATAATGAGGGCAAAGCAAAAATTCCTCGTGCGCGTGGAGGTTTAACAGCGCGCCCGCACAGTTGCGTGAGTGAACACGCGTTTAAGCTAAATCAGGGCGGTAAGGAGTATCAAGGACTATGGACGAATTGCAGGAACTTTTCGGGGAGGAAGCATTGAGCTATGCCGACTTCGCGGCAAAACTTAACGAACACGGCATTAAGCTCGCCAACATCAAGGCGGGCGGGTATGTGGACAAAGGCAAGTATGACAAGCTGGCGGGCGAGTACGCAAAGTACAAGCAGGAGAACGATGTCAGCAAGTACGCCGATTATGACGCGATAAAGACCGAGCTGGAAACGCTCAAAGCCGAGAAGGCAGACGCAGAGCTTGCAAAGGAAGTAGCGGCGGCGAACGTTGACGCTAAATTCCAGCGTTTCGTAATGTCGGAAGTCAAACCGCTCGTCACAGAGCAAAAAGATTTTAAGACTTGTCTTGCGGAATACCTGAAAGCAAATCCGCAGTTCGTTGTAAACACACAGCGGCAGGGAGTATTCCAGAAGGGCTCCCAGCCGAACTTCGATGACGGCAACAAAGGTGGTGCGCCGTCAACGAACAAGAAAATGAACGAGATTTTGAGAGGAGCAAGAAAATCATGATTACAAGACAGAACGCGGAAGCACTGTTTACAGAAGACCTCGTTGCGGAAATTATTCAGGGCGTGACGAAGCAGTCGGCGGCGCTGAGAATGTTCAGGCGGCTGCCGAACATGTCGAGCAATATCATGCGTATGCGCGTGCTTGACGCGCTGCCCATGGCTTATTGGGTGAACGATAGTACCGATAACGGCAGGAAGCAGGTTACGAACGCGGCATGGGCGAACAAGTATATCGTCCCCGCAGAAATTGCGGTTATCGTTCCGATTAAGGAAGACGTGCTCGACGACGCAAGTATTGATATTTGGGGCGAGATTCGTCCGCGCCTTGTCGAGGCAATCGGCAAGAAAATCGACCAGGCTATTTTTGTTGGCGTTGATAAGCCGTCGGCATGGCGTGCTGACCTGCTGTCGTCTATTGCACAGGCGGGCGCGTTTGTGTCCCAGGGCAGCGGCACGCTGTATTCGGCTATCAATGACGCCATGGTAAAGGTCGAAGAAAGCGGCTATAATCCTACGGGCATTGTCGGCGGCGTGGACGTTAAAGGCAAATTCCGTATGATGCTCGATACAGCGGGTCAGCCTATCAAGGGCACGGAGATTGACGAAATGCCGAAGGCGTATATCGACAACGGCGCGTGGGATAAGACCAAAGCGCAGATGATTGTCGGCGACTTCACGCAGGCGGTGTATTCCATTCGTCAGGACATCACCTACAAGGTACTCGACCAGGCAATCATTCAGAACCCTTCCGACGGCGAGATTATGTATAATCTTGCGCAGGAAGACATGGTCGCGCTTCGTGTGGTTATGCGTCTTGGCTGGGAAATTCCGAACCCGATTACCGCGTTACAGCCCGATGAAACGGTGCGTTTCCCGTTCGCAGCAATTCAGGCGGCTTCGGCGCTCACTACGAATACCACGACCTTCACCGTTACCGATGACGGCGCGACGGGGTATATAGAGGGCGCGAAAGTAACCTTTGGCGGTATGGTTAGCAAAACCAACGCGAGCGGTTCTGCCTCGTTTAAGGCGCAGAACGGCACTTATAACTACAAGATTACCGCAGAGGGTTATCAGCCGTACACCGGCAGCGTAACCGTAGACGGAACGGAAGCCGTTTCCGTAACTATGGCGGCGAAATAAATCAAGGAGATAAAGGGATATGACGTATGCGGACTTTGAATATTATCAAAACTCATACAAGGGAATTTTGATAACCTCCGCCGACGAATACTCCTATTTTGCGGAGAGGGCGGGCGACGAGCTCGCCCCTTTCGCTAATCGTGTGCCAACGACGGACGACGGGCAGACCGCACTCAAACGCTGTGCGTGCCGTATCGCCGATATTCTGTACGGGGATTGGAAGCAATCGAAAAACGGCGTTTCAAAAATATCCAGCGAGAGCGTGAGCGGGTATTATTCGGTATCTTACGCTACGCCGACTTACGGACAGATACGCTTGCAAATCAATAGCGCTATCGCGCTGTTTATTGGGCGATATGTGCTCGGCGCGAAACGGGTCATGCTATGAGCGATGACTTAAAGTTTTCTATCCGAATAAAGGACAACTCGCAGTTGGTTCTTGAAGAGGCAGAGAAAGCGACGGAGCGCGCACTATATGCTATCGGCGTAAAGGCAGTCGAAGGAAGCGTTGACGCTATCAGCGGTAAATACGGAATACCTGCGGCTGTGGATACGGGTAGATTGCGTGCGAGCATTTCGTTCATCACGCCAACACAGAAAGGCGGCGGAGAAGTAGGAACGCCGAACGGAAAGCCGAATGACAAGTTAAGCGGGAGCGCGGAAAAGAACACGGTAGTTGTCGGAAGCAATGTAGAATATGCAGAGTATGGATTTGCTCCACTATACAGCAATGTATAGTTGCAAATCGGGCAAAATCGGTAAAAGCTAAACATTTTGGCAAAAACATATTGACAAAATCTCTTAATCATGGTACAATAATAAAGAGGTAATGTTATGAAAAATTTGTCAAAATGCAGAGATTTAACAGGTCAAAGATTTGGACGATTAACAGTTATTGGATTATCTGAAAGGCAATCACGAAAAACGTATTGGATATGTCAATGCGATTGTGGGAATGTGTCAGAGCATCGTTCGGACGGACTTTTAAGCGGTGCAATAAAAAGTTGCGGCTGTTATAAAAAAGAAGTCAGCGCAGAAAACGTGAGTAAAAATCATACTCACAAACAAAGCGGAACGAGGATTTATCGTATATGGCAAGGCATAAAAAGCAGATGCTTTGATATAAACGATAAACGTTATGAACGGTCCGGCGGTAGAGGAATAACTGTTTGCGATGAGTGGAAAAATAATTTTTTAGCATTTTATCAATGGGCAAGGGCAAATGGTTATAAAGAAAATTTGACTATTGACCGTATTGATAATAACGGTAATTATTCTCCAGAAAATTGCAGATGGGCAACCGCAAAAGAGCAAGCAAATAATCGTTCAACAAATGTTCACTATAAGATAGGGAATGTTACAAAACTTTTATCAGAATGGTGCGAATTGTTTGGACTTAATTTCAATACGATTTTAGCACGATTCAACCGAGAAGAAAATATTACAATGGATAAATTGTTTAGACCTGTTGAAAGTCAATACCGAGGTAATCAATCAGATCGCGAAAAGGCTGATTGACACCGTAGAGCGTAGAGGGTGAATAAATATAATCCCTCCAAGAGTGCCCGACAACCTTATGGGTTGATAATGTACGCCGACCTTGTGGGAAACTGCAAGATGTAGAGGATAAAAAGCCTTTACGGTAACAATGTGATGTGCATAACGGTACGAGTAGAATGGCGGGCAGACCGTTCCTGCGCGAGGGCATAGATAAGACAAAAGACAAAATGCAGGAACAGGCGGAAAAGAGATGTAAGGGGCAGTAATAAGCGATGGCAATGGAGTATTACTTTTACGTGTGCACTAAGCTCGAAAGCGTGACCGGGTCAGACGGGCTTGGCGGGTTCAAGACCGTTGAGTACGAGGGCATAGAGTTCAAGGGGCTTGCCGTGCGTAAAAGCAGCGCAGAGCAGCTTATCGGCGCGTTACGCGGGCAGGAAGAAGTGCAGTACACGTTCCATACATACGCGAATGTGCCGCTTAAAAAAGACGATAAGATAAAATTTATGGAGGGCGGCGCAGCGCGGTATATCAGGCTCACGAGCGACGAGATAATCAACACGGAGCAGAGCGAGCAGACCGACTGGAAAAGTTATTCCGCAGAAAGCTACACGCCGATATTGCAATGAGCGTAAAGATACTTACCGTCGGGCAAATGATTTATCAATGGCTTTCGCAATTCGCCACTACTTATCGCGGAGTATTGCCTGCGGGCATAACGCCTACAAGCCCGTACTTACAGATGAGCGGTTATTATGATAATTTTGCAACGCAGTTTATTTTCCCAGTTCAAATTTATCACTTAAATACGACCAGTTACGAGGGCGTTTTGCAGTTAGCGGACAAAATCGAAAGCGCGGTTACGGAAGCGGGAATTTTAATATCCGATACGGATATAAAAATCAAAATAGAGAAAGGCTCGCCGTTTTATCAAGACAGAACGGACGAAGACGAGACGGTACGGGCAGGATACATAAATCTTTTAATCACAATTTACGGAGGTAAATAAATATGCCTTTGAAGACAGGGCTTACAGACAGAACGATAGTCAACTTACAGCTCAATGCGGGCGTACTTTTGACTGCATATACAAAAGGCACTGATATTGACGAAAACGACATTATCGGCGCAACGCGCGGAGGCGGAAGTTTTACTGCCGTGCCTACGGTACATCAGGCGGCGGTAGACGGCGCGCCGACCTATACCAAAGGGCTGGAACGTGTGGACGATTGGGTCATCACGCTCAACGCCACTATGGTTGAACTGAATGATGACGCGGTCAGTCGTGCGCTGGGCGTTGGCGTTGTAAAAACGGAAACAGGCTCGGGCACCACGAAAGACACTACCTTCACGGTAAAACGCACCGTAAACGACGCGGACTATAAAGACCTGTATTGGGTGGGCGACCTGTCGAACGGGCAGAACGTCGTCATAAAGATTAAGAACGCGCTGAACACGAGCGGTTTCAACCTGACGTTCTCGGACAGAGGAGAAGGCACTTACACGCTTGCGCTTATCGGACATTTCACTACAGATGACCTCGATACTGCGCCGTTTGAGCTCACGATAGAGAGGGCAACGGCATGAGGACAGAAGACGCAATCGATAAGCTGTGTGACATAGCACCGATTATCGCGGACATCGGCGAAAAGGCGAAAAACGACCAAGAGTTCAAGGACTTTATGGCGGGGTATAACAAAGCCAAAGACAACAGAATGTTCGTGTTGCGCGTGCTCCCTGTCCTTGTGAAAAATTACAAGGACGACGCCTACGCCATACTTTCGATTTGGACAGACAAGCCTATTGAAGAAATCAAAGAACAGTCAATCGGCGTTACGATAAAAGAACTGAAGGCGATATTCGAGGATGAGGATATACGAGCTTTTTTTTCCTCGTTCTCCGAACCCAAGAAAACAGCGGCAGAATAATCTGCTATCTTAATGAGATACGGCGTGGTATGGGGTTGAGGGCGGTAGTCAAGTATATTGACTATCGCCTTAAACGTGATACGGAACAAAGTTTATTTGAGCAATGGGTTGCGGAGAATTTGAGCACGATTGCGGCGGGAATGCGGACGAAAGACCGTTTCAGCTACACAGAACAACGAGAGCGCGTGTGGGGTAGAGCGAAGCCGAAAGACACAAGGAGCGCGGAACAGATTATCGCGGACACAATGCGCAAGCACGGTATTAAAATCAGGAGGAAGTCGAAAGCATGAATTTATTTAATCTATTCGCAACGCTTACGCTGGATAACTCCGAATACGAAAAGAAAATTAACGAAAGCGGAAAAAGCGCGGCTTCTGTATCGTCTAAAATGGGGACGGCGTTTAAGACCGCTGGGCGTGTTATAGGCGGTGTTGTTACGGGGGGTGCCGCTGTTACCACGGCAATAGCCGCACTTGCCGTGAAAACCGTTGATTATATGGGGGACATCGACGACAACGCACAGCGTGTCGGTATGTCCACGGAAGCGTATCAGAAATGGGCTTACGCTATGCAGTTGGCTGGCGGGGACGCAAGCACATTGCAGATAGTTATGCGTGAGCTGACGACGTTTACGAACGAGTTGTCGGCAGGACAAGGCGACGCGTTGCTTACGTTGCAAAAGCTCGGCATAGGCTATGAAGACTTTATGGCGTTGCCCGTAGACCAGCAGTTGCAAGCCATTATCGAGGGCTTGCAGGGTATGGAAAGCCAGACCGATAAGACCACGATTGCACAGGAGATTTTCGGCAACAGGGCGTATCAACAGCTTATGCCTATTCTCAACCAAGAGAAAGGGTATGTTGATGACTTGTTTGCGAGTATGGAAGACCTCGGTCTTGTCATCGGTGATGATGTGGTCAAGGCTGGTGCGGCACTCGGCGATAAGTTAGACCAGTTAAAACTCACGTTTAAGACTGTCGGTGCGTCTATAATGTCTGACTTATTCCCTCAAATCGAGCTTGTTGTTGAGGGTCTTACGGGTATGGCTACGGGCGCGGAAGGCGCTGGCGATAAGTTTGTCGAGGGTATTGTTGGTATCGTTGACAAGTTGGTTTCGGCTTTGCCTAATTTGATTGAAATTGCAGGGAATTTGCTGGTTGAAGTGCTGGGAGGCATAATATCAGCATTACCGTCAATGGTGCCGAACATTATAGAGGTGTTGGAAGCCCTGTTATTTAAGGTTATCGAGATACTACCCACGTTGACACAATCAATAGCCGATATAGCGGTTGCGCTTGTAGACGCGTTGTTAAAGGTTGACTGGGGGTCTTTGTTAATCAATTTGTTTGAGGCACTAATCGAAATCGCGTTTGTTCAGCTTCCGAATATGTTGCTCGACGCGCTCATTAGCATATTCGATACTGTCATCAATTTGTTTACCACCAAAGACGGATTGAAGTCGCTTGCGGAGTTTGGTAAAAACCTTGGCGAAGCGTTGATTAACGGCTTGATAACGGTAGTTGAAAGCGGTATAAACCTTGCCGTAAAAGCCCTAAATGCTATTACTAGCGGAATTTCAAAAATATGGACGTGGACGGGTGCTGACCCTATACCCCCAATTCCCAACGTTAGTCTCCCCCGCGTGGACTTTGCCAAGGGCGGTATGATGGACGACCTCGACCTTGGCACTTATTATCTTGCGCGCGCAGGAGAAGACGGTGCGGAAATCGTTGCACAAGGTAGCAGGGGTACAGGCGTTGCCAATGTGGAACAGATAGCCGACGCGCAGTATATGGCGATGCAGGATTATGACCTGCGCGGTGCGATACAGGGAGCGGCGGCGGCAATCGTAAATGGCGTTGTGGACGGGTTAAGTTCAGGACGGCAGGACAGCGGCAACACGCCCGTTATTATTCGCATAGGCGATAAAGATTTTAACGGTTATATCGTTAGTACAGTGAATGGCACGCTTCGCTCTCAAGGGCGTAAAAGCCTGAATAAAGTCACGGCATACGGAGGGAAATAATGTTAAAAATCAATAGTATTGATATGGAATTTCCACAAATGGGGCGTGAGCCTACTATGGGCTATGCTGATGAGTATGTGGAAAAGACCATGATAAGCGGCAAGATACGCCGTATTTATAAAGGGCGCAGATTTTACGCGAATTTTTCGTATGCTTTTCTTACAGCAGAGCAGAGAGCAACGGTCAATTCATTGCTTGCGGCACAGCGTCAGAACGGATATTTGACTGTGCAAATATCCTCTCCGTTCGGAAGTTATAACGGGCAAGCAATAATCGAACTCGGGCAGGGACAAACACGATTTGCGTATAGCGACGTGCTGGGTGAGTATGTTTGGACTAACTGGGACTTAACGCTCAAAGGGGTAGACTACGATGATAATTGAGGGCGTTAGAATAAATTACGGCGTTATTGACCAAACATTGCAGGACGACACTATTACTTACGAAACAAGCTCAGACAGCGTGTACTCAGAATTGCACAACACAACGCAAAACGCCGTAAATTTTGATAAAATTGCGTACCTTGAAAAGGACTATTTTTTGCTTGACGGCACTTTTATCTTTCCAGACACAAACGGTAGCTATGACGTTGGGTGGGAAAGTGCAAGCATTGCGGACGTTAATGGCAATATAAACGATTATATCGAGTATGTGTTCAATAATTTACACGACAGTTACGGTATACAGATAATTTTCCCGACAGATTGCGCGGCAGATACATTTACTGTTGAATATTTTAACGGCAATAGCCTTGTCGGCGCTAATACAGTTACGGGCAATACCGCTGTAAACTATGTAAACTACGACGTGCGTATGCAGTGGGACAGAGTGCGCATTACGTTCACAAAGGTCAAGCCGCAACAACGCGCGCGGTTGTTGCAGATTGTATTCGGAATAAACGAATTATACGATGAGGATATGCTAATAAGCGTATCGGCAAGCAGGACGACCGACCTTACGGGCGACTATGACGACAGCGGTGAATTTTCGTTTCAGTATTTTAACAACGGACGGTTTAACGTGCAGAGTATTAACGACTTGCCTATCGGAATGCAGGAGGGTTTAAAAGTCGTTATTTATATAAAAAAGCGCGGGAGCGACGAGTATGTCATGTTCGGAAATTATTACAGCGAGAACACGAGCGTTGAAGAAAACGGCAATGTTATAACGGTCAGCGGCTATGATGAATTGTACGGATTGGGTGAAAGCGTATATCGCAACGGTATTGTTTACACTGACGGCAGAAGTTTATACGACTGGGCGGAAGAGGTAGCAGAGGACGCGGGCATTACGCTTGCGGTTGACGACGCATTTAAGGATATTATCTCAACGGGCTATATAACCGAAGTCCCGCACAGAGAGGCGTTACGCCTTATAGCGGAAGCAGGCAACGGCATACTCGTTATCGACGCGAACGGCAACATCGCGTTAAAAAAACACACGCCAGCAGGCAAGGGCGAGCTGACTACTGATGATATTGTGGAGGGTAGTTATTCGGTTTTGAACGAAGATAAATATCTCGGCGTAAATGTGACTAAATACACGTTCAGTGCGGCGAGTAGCGACATAGAACTCGGACACCTCGAAGAAATAGGACTGACGGCAGAGCCGCAAGAAATTGAGATTGTTTATAGCACGTTCCCCGCGATTGTGGACACGATACAGGTGTTTGTAGACACAACAGGCTCGGCGCATATTGAAAAAACAAAAATTTACAGCGACCGCTGTGTTATAACAATAACGGGCACGGACGGCGACACGTCATTTGTGACGGTTACAGGCAGACCGTATAATAGCGCGATAACGTCGGTCACGCGCGGAAGCACGTTGAAAAATGTTAAGACTATCGAAAACAACTATTTAATCACGGGCGACATTGCAGATAGCGTTGCGGACTATCAAAACAATCGCGTTGTAAATAAATATCAGCATACGGCTGAAATTGTGAGCGATACGGATTTTGAGCTGGGCGATGAAATAAAAATAAATGCGAGTAACACGGCGCTACAGAGAGGAGAAGAAAAGAGCCAGTATGTTACGAGCATAAGTTTTGAACTGTCTTACGAAGACAACATTACGAATATTGAGGCGTTGGACGAATGAACAATAAAAACCTGGACAATTTAATAACGGATAGAACTGTCGCGGATATAACGGCTGGTACGCGCACAAAAAAGGGCTACTACAACGTTGAAGACATTCGCAGGGTTAATTCGTATATCCAATATCTTTCCGACGAATTGGGGCTAAATTTAACTGTAAATGATGTTGTGCTGGGTCAGAGCTTGACAAAAAACGAAATGCAAGCTATAATAAATAATGTAAACGCCATTAGGGTGGCGTGGTATGTGGCAAAAGATACGCCGCAAACGCCGTTGCCGTTTAACTGGAATTTCACGAAAGCGAACGATATTGAAAAAATATTGAAAGCGTTAGACGAGTTTTATCAGTCGGCTCAGATTGATAAATTATACAGCGGCACGTTTCGTGCTGGAAGTCAAATAAAATTTAGAGGAGCGCAACAACAATGAAAGCGGTAGTCGATAGAATTGTACAATATTCGAACAGATACCAGTTGACAAATGTGGCGACGAGTGAAGTTTTAGGCACGTTCGATTTTGACGAGGTCACAGGTACTGTCCAGCAGGTTGGCACAACAATAGACAAAGAACTGTTTGACAGCATAGCCGCTGATTTAGCGGCGCGTGTTAAGTACACGGATAAATATATCGAGGTTGATGACGGGAGCCACGCGGCAAGCAATAGTTTATTGATTGGGGGGATGTTTTTGCGATTACTATGAATAACGAGATTATAATTATACAGGGCGATAGCTATCAGGCAGAGCTGGACATAAACGGACTAATAGACGTTTCCGTTGTGGACAAGTGCATTTTTTCAAGCGATTATTTAGGAATATGCAAAGCGTTAACTCTGTCAAGTGATTTGAACAAGTATGTACTTGCGTTTACGTCGGAAGAAACGAACAAAATGTTGCCGAGCATAGCAAGCTTTGACATTACGTTGTTTTTCAAGGACACAAACGTTGCGACGGTGATTTATAAAGGCGATATTAAAATTCTGGATAAAAAAAATAAAGTGACGTGTGGAAATGGATAAACTTACCGCAAATTTAACACCTAATGTCTTAAACGGGAACGTGCAAGGCAAGTCATTAGTCGGAAAGCTAAATCAGACGATGACTATTCTAGCTTCGCAAAATCATGATGAGTTACTACATCTTGATTACGAGCATAGTGGGCATACGGGCTTTGCGAGCGCGGAGCAGGTAAGTCTTCTTTTGCCGAAAGACATCAGCGTTTTGCCGAAAAACGATTTAACTAATCGTGACGCCAAGGTTTATATTTACGACCCTTCGCTAGGCACACAAGAAACGCAAGTATCTGTCGGGGATTTGTTCGACAGTAAAATAAAAACGGTGCAGTCTGTACCCGATAATTTACATACAAACGA